>Ga0209338_1000510_pt1 | contig 12178 bp, 9 predicted proteins | sample OlaalgELextract1_FD_187374 | JGI IMG/M metagenome (GOLD analysis project Ga0209338, IMG submission 187374) | Olavius algarvensis symbiont microbial communities from Tuscany, Italy - Type A ELBA extract 1 (SPAdes) (version 2) | ecosystem: Host-associated > Annelida > Digestive system >... | reverse complement strand
CGGTGTCGAAAGACACTGCACCTCCCCCGATACGGTGTTCCCCACAGGCGTGGGGATGAACCGATGTTAGAGGGGGGCATGATGTTTTACAGGGTGTGTTCCCCACAGGCGTGGGGATGAACCGCGTGGCCCCGGCTGGGGGGTGCGAAAATATTAGTGTTCCCCACAGGCGTGGGGATGAACCGCGCCTGTACCCCGAGACGCCGCGGGTGCGCGAGTGTTCCCCACAGGCGTGGGGATGAACCGGAATTGTGCAGCCGGTCGATTGGCGCAGAACAGTGTTCCCCACAGGCGTGGGGATGAACCGCGATGGCGGCCTCACTGCGGGCCAAATGCCCCGTGTTCCCCACAGGCGTGGGGATGAACCGCTGTTCGCCACCGGTGGCCATTTCTGACGTGTGTGTTCCCCACAGGCGTGGGGATGAACCGTTTTCCACCTATCACTGGTTATACTTAATGTGGTGTTCCCCACAGGCGTGGGGATGAACCGCGATACTGGCGCCAAAAGGGCGTTGTCTACCGGTGTTCCCCACAGGCGTGGGGATGAACCGGTTCCTCGACGATCAGGCCGCCGCAGCCGGCGGTGTTCCCCACAGGCGTGGGGATGAACCGATCAATCAACGGACTATTATTATGTTACAAAAGTGTTCCCCACAGGCGTGGGGATGAACCGAATTTACCGGCTGGCGGGGTCCGGTAACGGTTGTGTTCCCCACAGGCGTGGGGATGAACCGTTTGATAATCGCGATTTTCCCATGAACCAGGTGTGTTCCCCACAGGCGTGGGGATGAACCGCGGGTGGCCATAATCGCGTCGCACTCGGGACAGTGTTCCCCACAGGCGTGGGGATGAACCGGTCGCCGACCTTTTCGGGATATCCGGGGCGGCGTGTTCCCCACAGGCGTGGGGATGAACCGCATCGTTATGTCATTAGTCGCGTCAAGAAAATGTGTTCCCCACAGGCGTGGGGATGAACCGGGTCCTTTTCTTCAATCTTAGTTTCATATAATGTGTTCCCCACAGGCGTGGGGATGAACCGCTCGCGTTGTTTTTCGGTGCGCACTGGGACGAGTGTTCCCCACAGGCGTGGGGATGAACCGCTGTTCGCCACCGGTGGCCATTTCTGACGTGTGTGTTCCCCACAGGCGTGGGGATGAACCGGTGGGACGGGCATTGCGCTAGCTGTATTGGGCGTGTTCCCCACAGGCGTGGGGATGAACCGGTCACGCAACATCGGACCTGTTGGTCTTCCAAGTGTTCCCCACAGGCGTGGGGATGAACCGCTTTGGCTGTCGTTGCAACACCAGCCGAGCGTGTGTTCCCCACAGGCGTGGGGATGAACCGGGGGTGAACTGGTTAACTTACTAACAATAGTTGTGTTCCCCACAGGCGTGGGGATGAACCGAATGATTTTGCCAGTGCAGCGGCACGAACGCCGTGTTCCCCACAGGCGTGGGGATGAACCGTTCTTGGTGGGCGGATGATCTCAAGACTGTAAGTGTTCCCCACAGGCGTGGGGATGAACCGTTTTAGGTTTTCTGGCTTAGGAAAGGGGAAATGTGTTCCCCACAGGCGTGGGGATGAACCGCATATGAAACAGACGAAGAAGACGAAAAAACAGTGTTCCCCACAGGCGTGGGGATGAACCGCCGCGTTGATTGATTTCCATGCGGACCGCCCGCAGTGTTCCCCACAGGCGTGGGGATGAACCGATTTTTTACCCGGCCCGCCCGGATCTCCAAAAGTGTTCCCCACAGGCGTGGGGATGAACCGCTTGCGTGGGTTTTTGGGCCCGGTTTTTTTTAGTGTTCCCCACAGGCGTGGGGATGAACCGCTTTTGTCTTACGACCGCGCCCGTTTTCGACGGTGTTCCCCACAGGCGTGGGGATGAACCGCCCCTAAAATTGCGATAACGATGGACAGCTTTAGTGTTCCCCACAGGCGTGGGGATGAACCGTGAAAAAAGATTTGTATGGGGATCGGTTTAATGTGTTCCCCACAGGCGTGGGGATGAACCGGTTGTTGGTTTTACCAAAAACCGAACCCTGTAGTGTTCCCCACAGGCGTGGGGATGAACCGGAGAAGACCCGCAGCGAGAATTGTCAGTGCTCGTGTTCCCCACAGGCGTGGGGATGAACCGTTGCCGGTCTGCGCGGCGGCAATAAAACAAGCGTGTTCCCCACAGGCGTGGGGATGAACCGCTCCGTCAAACGCCTCGAATAGCCTTTCCGCGGTGTTCCCCACAGGCGTGGGGATGAACCGCGCTGGCCCAAGAAAAAAGAGACAGCGCGAACGTGTTCCCCACAGGCGTGGGGATGAACCGGGTTTTCCATGATGCCGATCGACGTTGTTTCCGTGTTCCCCACAGGCGTGGGGATGAACCGTCTTTAATTGGCATGTTTTTTCTCCTATTAGAGTGTTCCCCACAGGCGTGGGGATGAACCGTGCTGATATACGCGCTGTGCGGGACGCTTTTACGTGTTCCCCACAGGCGTGGGGATGAACCGCCTCGAAAGAAGCTATTTGGATAGCCCCCTGAGTGTTCCCCACAGGCGTGGGGATGAACCGAATTCTTTCGCAAGCAAAAACCGCCGGCGCCGGTGTTCCCCACAGGCGTGGGGATGAACCGAACCTCGTACGCCTAGGGCATACGACATCACCGTGTTCCCCACAGGCGTGGGGATGAACCGATCATAGCCAAGATGGCCCGGGCAGCGCGGTAGTGTTCCCCACAGGCGTGGGGATGAACCGTGGCTGATAAAGGAAAAGATTGCCGTTAGTCGGTGTTCCCCACAGGCGTGGGGATGAACCGAGGTTTGACTTCCGGGGCCTTATCTTTATCGGGTGTTCCCCACAGGCGTGGGGATGAACCGGATCCCGGAGACGCTGTGAGTGGCGACATGGGGTGTTCCCCACAGGCGTGGGGATGAACCGGGGAAGCGGTTTTTCATATCCAATAAAAAGGCGTGTTCCCCACAGGCGTGGGGATGAACCGATGAAGGCCTGGCGATCTTCGCTGTTTCGGGCGTGTTCCCCACAGGCGTGGGGATGAACCGGCTTGAAAGGAAGGGAGGGTGTAGATTTTAAAGTGTTCCCCACAGGCGTGGGGATGAACCGCTCTTCTTGCTTGACCGGGCTTGCGGCCCGGGGTGTTCCCCACAGGCGTGGGGATGAACCGATGAATAAAAAAACATTGACATTGCTTATTGTGTGTTCCCCACAGGCGTGGGGATGAACCGCGTGACAAACCCGGCTGAAACAAAAAACCGAAGTGTTCCCCACAGGCGTGGGGATGAACCGCCACTATGGAGGGCAGTGATATTACACTTTGCGTGTTCCCCACAGGCGTGGGGATGAACCGAATTGAACCATAATGGCTGAGCAACAACAACAGTGTTCCCCACAGGCGTGGGGATGAACCGTTTGATCACTCTGCTTGAAAAAGAGCGCTCGTGTGTTCCCCACAGGCGTGGGGATGAACCGCAGTCTGAATTCAAATATGACCGTTTCCGGGAGTGTTCCCCACAGGCGTGGGGATGAACCGCTTTCCGGGTCAAGCAAAAAACCGCAGAAAGAGTGTTCCCCACAGGCGTGGGGATGAACCGGTTAATCAGAACCATCCGTTTGTATTGTTCGCGTGTTCCCCACAGGCGTGGGGATGAACCGTAGTCACCTAGAGATAGAAAAATGGCAAAAGAGTGTTCCCCACAGGCGTGGGGATGAACCGTACTACACGGGCCGCAACGGGGCGGAAAATTTGTGTTCCCCACAGGCGTGGGGATGAACCGCTCGCGGAAGTGTGTAGGCCCCGCCTCCGATGGTGTTCCCCACAGGCGTGGGGATGAACCGCCGCCCGAGAACTTAAAAGGTTTCATCAACATGTGTTCCCCACAGGCGTGGGGATGAACCGGCGTTTTTAAAGGCCGACGACCTTGTAAGAGAGTGTTCCCCACAGGCGTGGGGATGAACCGCGTGCCGCCGCTCAACAACGCCGGCCAATTCAGTGTTCCCCACAGGCGTGGGGATGAACCGACAAAAAGCACCTGGCGGCTTATCATCGGCTGGTGTTCCCCACAGGCGTGGGGATGAACCGAGAGGAGGATGACATGGTGATCTCCCGTTGGTGTGTTCCCCACAGGCGTGGGGATGAACCGGCCATTTGTGAATCGTTATATTTTTTGTGCCCGTGTTCCCCACAGGCGTGGGGATGAACCGTCACGCTCCTCTGGCCGGGGTGGCGCCGGAATGTGTTCCCCACAGGCGTGGGGATGAACCGGGTTGCTAAGGGAAACTTTGATGATGGAGGCTGTGTTCCCCACAGGCGTGGGGATGAACCGGTTGCTGCTTTTTGGATTCTATTGGCTTATCTGTGTTCCCCACAGGCGTGGGGATGAACCGGAAAGAAGGCAAAATGTAATATCACTGCCCTCGTGTTCCCCACAGGCGTGGGGATGAACCGATGAAGGCCTGGCGATCTTCGCTGTTTCAGGCGTGTTCCCCACAGGCGTGGGGATGAACCGCAGTCAATTATATCGACGAGATCTATAACGAGGTGTTCCCCACAGGCGTGGGGATGAACCGGATCCCATTCAGTGTCAGAGCGCCAGGCGTCCGTGTTCCCCACAGGCGTGGGGATGAACCGAATATTTTCCATATCCGGTTTATAATTCAAGAGTGTTCCCCACAGGCGTGGGGATGAACCGCTCCGGAGCGTCCACGCCAAGCAGGCGTATTGGTGTTCCCCACAGGCGTGGGGATGAACCGGTTTGTCCATGGCCGCGAAACCGCGGCAGCTAGTGTTCCCCACAGGCGTGGGGATGAACCGGTATTTCCTGAGTTCCCATCCCCAAAAGATGGGTGTTCCCCACAGGCGTGGGGATGAACCGTTTTGGAAAACCACGCTTACCGCGCGCGTGGGGTGTTCCCCACAGGCGTGGGGATGAACCGGCGGGGTACTGGACGGGGTGGATCGGCCCGATGTGTTCCCCACAGGCGTGGGGATGAACCGGCAACTACGGGGCCCACACACTGCGAAAGACCGTGTTCCCCACAGGCGTGGGGATGAACCGGCTCTTCTCATGAACGATCGGCAGGCGGTGCAGTGTTCCCCACAGGCGTGGGGATGAACCGATTTTTTACCCGGCCCGCCCGGATCTCCAAAAGTGTTCCCCACAGGCGTGGGGATGAACCGTTTTTCCCAACCAACGCACTCATCATAGAAACGTGTTCCCCACAGGCGTGGGGATGAACCGCAGGCGCATCGCGGTTAACATCCGCGACGATAGTGTTCCCCACAGGCGTGGGGATGAACCGGGCTGGTCCCGGGCCGCAAACCCGGTCAAGCAGTGTTCCCCACAGGCGTGGGGATGAACCGGGCGGTAAAAAAAGCCAGCCCTGCCAGCACGAGTGTTCCCCACAGGCGTGGGGATGAACCGCCCCACGCTACTATTCCGAGCGAACACCGATTGTGTTCCCCACAGGCGTGGGGATGAACCGCAACAAGCTCGCTGCGGACACACATATTAAATGTGTTCCCCACAGGCGTGGGGATGAACCGTATCACCAGAAAGTAGGAGGAAAAGTATGAAAGTGTTCCCCACAGGCGTGGGGATGAACCGCGAGTGCAGGTTGACGGCCCAGTTGGGCGACGGTGTTCCCCACAGGCGTGGGGATGAACCGGCGAGTATAGTCCCCGCCGAAAGCACCCGGCAGTGTTCCCCACAGGCGTGGGGATGAACCGATCGCGAACTGCGAACCGACCCCGGCGACTCAGTGTTCCCCACAGGCGTGGGGATGAACCGGTGCCTTAATTACCTGAATATACGGGGATATAGTGTTCCCCACAGGCGTGGGGATGAACCGCCCCTCAAGAAGAAACTTACCGTCGGGAGAGAGTGTTCCCCACAGGCGTGGGGATGAAGCGGTCTTAGAGGGCGGCGCCGATATCGACGCGGAGTGTTCCCCACAGGCGTGGGGATGAACCGTGTCTGGCTCAACACGATTAACTTCGGTTTTTGTGTTCCCCACAGGCGTGGGGATGAACCGTTCCTTTTTTACAACATCAGGAAGGATTTTTGGTGTTCCCCACAGGCGTGGGGATGAACCGGCATTTAGCTGCTGCAGAAGACGAAATATCTCGTGTTCCCCACAGGCGTGGGGATGAACCGTTTGTGTGTTTATCATTGTCGTTAATGAGTTGGTGTTCCCCACAGGCGTGGGGATGAACCGTAGCCGTTGTTGAATAATCACCCTTAGCGAACGTGTTCCCCACAGGCGTGGGGATGAACCGTGTGTAGGCCCCGCCTCCGATGAAAAATGCATGTGTTCCCCACAGGCGTGGGGATGAACCGGTTATTATTAAATTGGATGACGCGTAACCTGTGTGTTCCCCACAGGCGTGGGGATGAACCGAAACGGCCTTTATGAAAGCTCCGTCAAACGCCGTGTTCCCCACAGGCGTGGGGATGAACCGTTTTCGACATGTGATCAAGAAGGGCCCTGCCTGTGTTCCCCACAGGCGTGGGGATGAACCGTTCGTCAGGGCCTCGGCGCTGCCGAACGCGAAGTGTTCCCCACAGGCGTGGGGATGAACCGCGATTTCGCGTTCACGATTCGCCTCCTTTTTCGTGTTCCCCACAGGCGTGGGGATGAACCGGCTGGCTTTGCGCCTCTTCCGTCGCCGGCTGTAGTGTTCCCCACAGGCGTGGGGATGAACCGGTGGACTTGCCGGTGCCCATGACACCCGTAACGTGTTCCCCACAGGCGTGGGGATGAACCGGCGCCCCAACCTCTTTTTGGGCGAGGGACGGCGTGTTCCCCACAGGCGTGGGGATGAACCGGCCCCGACGCACGATCTGTCGGCCTGGGCGCAGTGTTCCCCACAGGCGTGGGGATGAACCGCCGCTGAGCCCGGGCGCATCATCGGCCGGCTCGTGTTCCCCACAGGCGTGGGGATGAACCGAGCCCTGAACCGCGGGCACAGCCACCCGGGAAGTGTTCCCCACAGGCGTGGGGATGAACCGTTAGAAAAAAGGCAAACCTAAATGGCTTGGAGGTGTTCCCCACAGGCGTGGGGATGAACCGGGTTGTTCCGTATATGACCGCAATGAGCCCCAGTGTTCCCCACAGGCGTGGGGATGAACCGGGGGAAACGGCGCTATCCATTGATACCGTGCGGTGTTCCCCACAGGCGTGGGGATGAACCGTTACGGTTGTTGATGGAGGATCTTTTAGGACCGTGTTCCCCACAGGCGTGGGGATGAACCGGCGGCAGGGCATGCCGCTTCAGCCTGGGCAGGGTGTTCCCCACAGGCGTGGGGATGAACCGAGCAAGGCGCCGATTGCGGAACTCGACTATGCGTGTTCCCCACAGGCGTGGGGATGAACCGGCTCCGGTCTTCCCGCCACCCTTTGGCTGGCGGTGTTCCCCACAGGCGTGGGGATGAACCGGTTTACGAGGCGATGTCGATGCTCGCCGCGGCGTGTTCCCCACAGGCGTGGGGATGAACCGCAGGCGCATCGCGGTTAACATCCGCGACGATAGTGTTCCCCACAGGCGTGGGGATGAACCGGTTTGTTTGTAGGCCTCTTTTTGCGCCTCTTTGTGTTCCCCACAGGCGTGGGGATGAACCGGGCCCGCGTCCGCGGCGGCTCCGGATCGGTCAGTGTTCCCCACAGGCGTGGGGATGAACCGCCACCGGCGACGGGAGACCCGCTTCCGGGTGTGTGTTCCCCACAGGCGTGGGGATGAACCGTATTTCAAGCGACCCAAAAATATTTTAACAACGTGTTCCCCACAGGCGTGGGGATGAACCGATTTTTTACCCGGCCCGCCCGGATCTCCAAAAGTGTTCCCCACAGGCGTGGGGATGAACCGATAAAAAATATTGGGGTGCTTTTCACGTTGGTGTGTTCCCCACAGGCGTGGGGATGAACCGAGATTTGAGGCCCCACGGTGGCCTTTTTAGCCGTGTTCCCCACAGGCGTGGGGATGAACCGGAATAGGTACGCCGGCGACGCGGGCGGGCGTCGTGTTCCCCACAGGCGTGGGGATGAACCGATTTTTTACCCGGCCCGCCCGGATCTCCAAAAGTGTTCCCCACAGGCGTGGGGATGAACCGATGTTACTATCGCGCAACCACACATATGTGTTGTGTTCCCCACAGGCGTGGGGATGAACCGGTCTATTCTGTTTAGAATCAGTTGTTGTCATCAGTGTTCCCCACAGGCGTGGGGATGAACCGGTTGTTAGCCCCGGTCGGTTTTTTTGTTTCAAGTGTTCCCCACAGGCGTGGGGATGAACCGCTCCTGAGGCGCTTTTTCAAGCGCCGGAAGCAGTGTTCCCCACAGGCGTGGGGATGAACCGGCAGACTGCTGTACAATCTTTTTATAGATTCAGTGTTCCCCACAGGCGTGGGGATGAACCGTGAACCCATAACGATTTCTTGACAAATATCCAGTGTTCCCCACAGGCGTGGGGATGAACCGGCCGAACGGGCACGGCTGATCAGGGCTAAAAAGTGTTCCCCACAGGCGTGGGGATGAACCGTTTTGCTCACAGTTGGGTTAGAAAAATGTTGCGTGTTCCCCACAGGCGTGGGGATGAACCGCACAATATGTCACGCCGCAGGAATTAGTCTTTGTGTTCCCCACAGGCGTGGGGATGAACCGTCATCGATGCCTTTGAGGCTTATGACCGGCTGGTGTTCCCCACAGGCGTGGGGATGAACCGATTCTCTGACTGCGCCGTCTGCCAGGATGCAGGTGTTCCCCACAGGCGTGGGGATGAACCGATCACAATCAGCCGCATGAGTTCTAATCTTCAGTGTTCCCCACAGGCGTGGGGATGAACCGTTATTTCAGGCTTTTTCGGCATATCAGAAACAGTGTTCCCCACAGGCGTGGGGATGAACCGTAGGTCTTAGCCCGGATAAATCCTGACTTGAGGTGTTCCCCACAGGCGTGGGGATGAACCACGTTTTCAAAATCAGACGCGGGTTTCAAGTTCGTGTTCCCCACAGGCGTGGGGATGAACCGTCAATGCTGTTTTGGGACCACTGCCAGCGAAAGTGTTCCCCACAGGCGTGGGGATGAACCGTGTTTGGGTTCCTTTAAATAGAGGGGCATCACGTGTTCCCCACAGGCGTGGGGATGAACCGGATTGATAAAAATGAATGTTTATGAAATCGTTGTGTTCCCCACAGGCGTGGGGATGAACCGTCTATTGCTGGACCTGTTCTAATGGCCCGCATGTGTTCCCCACAGGCGTGGGGATGAACCGTTTGGTGTCCGAGTGTGCAGAAGACACAGGCAGTGTTCCCCACAGGCGTGGGGATGAACCCCGGCGGTGACCGACGACTACATCCTGGTGGCCGAGTGTTCCCCACAGGCGTGGGGATGAACCGATAATAGTGACGGCAACCGCTGAAATAACGGTGTGTTCCCCACAGGCGTGGGGATGAACCGACCTTTTTATTTTCTTTGTTAGAGATAAACTCGTGTTCCCCACAGGCGTGGGGATGAACCGAACGCAAAGAATAAACGCGCAGATGCCGAGAGGTGTTCCCCACAGGCGTGGGGATGAACCGGAATTTCCCGGGATGCCGAAGACCGGCGGATCCGTGTTCCCCACAGGCGTGGGGATGAACCGCGGCGACCACGCGGTTGTAATTTGGTACGACAGTGTTCCCCACAGGCGTGGGGATGAACCGGAGCTGAAATCATGAATACAACAACTTACAAAGTGTTCCCCACAGGCGTGGGGATGAACCGAATGGGGCGATGGGGGAACCTATCCTAATTCAGTGTTCCCCACAGGCGTGGGGATGAACCGCGCTTCTCCTAGCTGGTAACCGGCGGGATTATGTGTTCCCCACAGGCGTGGGGATGAACCGTTGGCACAGGAGTTCCAAAATACGAACGAATCGTGTTCCCCACAGGCGTGGGGATGAACCAGGAATACCAGGCGCCCGAAATTGCTCCCGTCGGTGTTCCCCACAGGCGTGGGGATGAACCGACCTTTTGTCACTAGGCCGCCAGCTCCCATCGGTGTTCCCCACAGGCGTGGGGATGAACCGTTTTCTGAGATCCAGTGCGCTTCATATATGTGGTGTTCCCCACAGGCGTGGGGATGAACCGTAGGTTTGTATTTGTACCCCAACTTGTGTAGCGTGTTCCCCACAGGCGTGGGGATGAACCGGTTGGGAGTGGTAAGAGTAGGAGATGTCGCCCGTGTTCCCCACAGGCGTGGGGATGAACCGCGGCTAAAAAAGAAGTTATTCATCATATTGACGTGTTCCCCACAGGCGTGGGGATGAACCGATGCTTTATTGCATTGCCTGGACACGATTTATGTGTTCCCCACAGGCGTGGGGATGAACCGGAAATCAACCGGGCGCTGGTCAGTCTCGAGACGTGTTCCCCACAGGCGTGGGGATGAACCGACCGGCCACAACCAGGAAGGCACCGAAACGTAGTGTTCCCCACAGGCGTGGGGATGAACCGTTTGCGGAATTATCTTGTGTCAGACCTATGTTGTGTTCCCCACAGGCGTGGGGATGAACCGCGCTTTTTCAACGGTTCAAAGTGAGCGCGATCGTGTTCCCCACAGGCGTGGGGATGAACCGAGCTTGGAAAAGGCTCCAAGAATGGAAAGCACGTGTTCCCCACAGGCGTGGGGATGAACCGCAACCGAATAAATCAAAAGGATATCACAATGGGTGTTCCCCACAGGCGTGGGGATGAACCGGGAATATATGCCAGGTTTCAGGATAACAGTGGGTGTTCCCCACAGGCGTGGGGATGAACCGCGTCTTAACGGCCGGCCCCTGGTCGAATACTCGTGTTCCCCACAGGCGTGGGGATGAACCGGGTATAAAACGCTAAAGGATTTAATGGAAGTCGTGTTCCCCACAGGCGTGGGGATGAACCGATTCTTTGTGCCAGGCATCCCGGCCACCGCCGGTGTTCCCCACAGGCGTGGGGATGAACCGGACATTACCTTGCTGCCGGTATTTACTCTGCCGTGTTCCCCACAGGCGTGGGGATGAACCGGGCTTGAGGCAGACCAACACCGAGATCTGCCGGTGTTCCCCACAGGCGTGGGGATGAACCGATCCTGTTTATGGGCAACGCCACCTGTTCCAAGTGTTCCCCACAGGCGTGGGGATGAACCGACGAAGATTCGCCATTCTATGGGTGCGGCCTTGTGTTCCCCACAGGCGTGGGGATGAACCGGTTCAACCGGCCAAGAAGAAGAAACGATAATGGTGTTCCCCACAGGCGTGGGGATGAACCGGCATTGCATCATTTGGGAGCAATGAACAAGAAGTGTTCCCCACTGGCGTGGGGATGAACCGCTTTTATTGAAGGCGGTCTATCCGATATGATTGTGTTCCCCACAGGCGTGGGGATGAACCGGTCATAACCAGCGGCGTCAATCACTATGTTATGTGTTCCCCACAGGCGTGGGGATGAACCGATTCAGATAATCAGTGGGTGAGGGCCAGTTAGGTGTTCCCCACAGGCGTGGGGATGAACCGAGACGGTCGACCCGCTGACCGGGGAGGTCGAAGTGTTCCCCACAGGCGTGGGGATGAACCGATCCCCGCCTGCGTCGCCGAATCAGCGCGCGCGTGTTCCCCACAGGCGTGGGGATGAACCGATCAGGGGGGGGCATACCTGAACTATCTGAAAGAGTGTTCCCCACAGGCGTGGGGATGAACCGATGTGCCGGCGGAACCCAGTTACGGCGGAAGCGTGTTCCCCACAGGCGTGGGGATGAACCGCGCTGAAATTTTGCTATATCCTTCGGTTTTTTGTGTTCCCCACAGGCGTGGGGATGAACCGTACGATACACGCGGCACAATAGCGTGCTACTAGTGTTCCCCACAGGCGTGGGGATGAACCGATGTCTTTACAACGATGGCGTCGGTTTGGTTTGTGTTCCCCACAGGCGTGGGGATGAACCGGTTTCTAACTGTCTCTCTCAGTGTATTTTTTGGTGTTCCCCACAGGCGTGGGGATGAACCGACAATGCTGACCACCGCATATTTGACAATCAAGTGTTCCCCACAGGCGTGGGTGCATATTCCGGTGATATCGACCGGGTAAACCGGAGGAAGTCGTCCGCCTGTTCCGGAGCAAGCCGTCCACTCAAACCGGAGCAAAGCGGCCACTG
>Ga0209338_1000509_pt1 | contig 12186 bp, 7 predicted proteins | sample OlaalgELextract1_FD_187374 | JGI IMG/M metagenome (GOLD analysis project Ga0209338, IMG submission 187374) | Olavius algarvensis symbiont microbial communities from Tuscany, Italy - Type A ELBA extract 1 (SPAdes) (version 2) | ecosystem: Host-associated > Annelida > Digestive system >... | reverse complement strand
CATTACGGTATTTGCCTGCCGCAGATACAGCGGTGACGCCAACAACAGAGCATGCGACACGTGACACGGCCACACAGCGGATACAGCGACTGGCACGGCACGCGACAGCAGGTGCGCGTGGCGTGCCCAGTCGCCGCCGGCTGTGATCGCGCGTCGCGTTACCTGAACAGAAGCATCAGGCCGTGCGGGAACGTTCGAAAATTGTTGTGACGATTAATGGCCGATTCCGAGGTTAGACGAATTGTCCCGAAAACCTGGCCACCCGGTTAGCAGCAGGAAATATACATCCACGCTAAGTACAAACAGTGCTACCGACAGGCTAATTAACGAAGCTTCGAAGCTGGCTTATTGACGATATTTTGATAGGTCTACTGATTTTCACAGATTATTGGTCATAAATAATTATACATAATACTCAGTTATGATTTGCACAGTTATATATTTACTGTAGTTGTAAACAGTAAAGCAAACCCGACACCGGCACGAATTTTGTTCTCGCTATGACGCGCAATGTGGCGCGCCAAGTCGTGTTATTTTAGTGCCACGAAGTCAAGGTGACGCATCTGCGACTCTGACACTTGTACGGCAAACAGTTTACGCCACGGCACGAAATTTGGCGTCCCAGTGAGGGAAGAACTCGGTACAGTGTGCGTGGAGATGCGTGGGGATGCGGGTAGTGCGTGGCAGACAGCAGCGACAATTTCAAAATGTTCACGTGACGGCACGCATTGGTACGCCTTGTCACTCAATAGGTGTGCCAGTTTGTTCATGGTTTACGTGTTCACGGAAGTGGCACGACATTTCGTCGTGACACCTTAGGGAATTTTTTTTGATAATATCAAAATTCTCGCCACGACCTGACACGCACTATTTCACCTAACCCGCATCCCCACGCACACTGTCACGAGTTCTTTTCTCACTGGCACGCCAAATTGCGTGCCATGACGTAAACCGTGTCAATGTCAGGCTTGCTTCATCCTGTATACAGATATTAACGTCGCGATCACACATTAAATCTTTCTACTATCACCATTGTTACCAATACTACAATTACAACATACTGTTAGCTGTGTCTAAGCGGCCAGCTTTCCTTGGTCTCTCCATGCTAAGCCAAATTCCTACAGGTGTTTTTAGGAACACCTTTGGTAATTGCCGAAGCAGGATTTTAACTTTTACAACAACATTTGACGCTCAACTAACGGCGTCAAAGTACTAAAAGAGAATAAACCTATAAAAAAAACCTACAAAAAGAACTTACTAATTTATCAGCGCAATGCTGCCAGGTAGCACTGACGCCTTTTATTTTTAACAAAAAAGTGCGTAAAGACGGTCACGACATATGCTGCAGATTTCACACCTGCAACTTAGTGTTGGCATTAGTTGCACCAAATCATAATTCACCCACAGCATTGCACAAATGAAACCTCAGTAGATCAGACTGCATATATACAAATGTACAGTTGACCAGAATATTTGCTGTCGCCGAGAAACTGCGCGATACGCCGTATCATTTGAACATTTTCAAAAATTATTATACACTACGTTTAGAAATCTTTTCTTGCACAGCTTCTACAAAAATTAATAATAACGTATTTAGTTGCAGAATTAATCGTTCATCTGACAGTACGACTACAATGAAGCCACTCACAGATTTATTTGCAGTCAGAAAGCTCCAAAGACATGCAAGCTTTGAAGCGTACAGCGATTCTGAGTGTTAATTATGTAAACTTAACGGCGTATCCTTTCGAAAACAAATAAAATCTGATGCAACATGTACAAAATGGCACAAAGATAAACAAAGAAATGTAACGGTATGTAGATTTTCCCTGTTACAAATATGCGTTGACCAATCATTTTTTGTTGCCCCATGAAGTGCTTCCCAAGGCGCAATGCCGCCCTTGCTTTTCCCTCCAATACGCCACACCCGCAAACTCTGGGCCGTTTTTTGGCCTTTTTTCTAATTGTTGTCATTGCTGAGCATACAGCCTACGACGCTTGCATGCACTGCGTCGCGCGTAAAAAGTGCAGACATCGAACGCTGTCGCACTCACCTGCATGCCGATGATGGCGTAGATGAAGAATAACATAGCAATCAGCAGTATGACGTACGGCAACGCCTGTCAGTGCAGTTCACATACATTATACCGTTTTGTAATAATTTTACGAGAAAACATCTAATATGAAAGCAGGCTGTCAGTTACACGAACGAGCTAAAAGCAGCTGAAACATAGTTATGAATAGAAACACGGAAACAATCTCGAGACAAGCAGTGCAAGGCACAACATCCTCGTCGTCGCCGCTGCTGTGTCATTCACCGTAGTAAAATCTGAGCCCATTGCAGGGTGCTGCCTCCTGCAAATACCCCTGAGACATAAACAGTAGTACCGACTCGGTCCAAAATTATTGATCTATGCTAAAAGTTTCACGACAAGAGACAAGAGGACATGCTTACAAACTGTATAAAGCACGTTATTGCAATACCACTCATATATTTTATTTTCGCAGAAAGAGTTGTAGGCCTTAACATATGGAATATTTTTACCTCATACAGTTGACTTTTCGTCTCTTGTTAGTTTACGAACGACAGTTGAAAGTGTCGATTTTACTGATTTTCTTTAAATTTAGTTTTGATTAACTAGTTTGCGGGCAGCTGTTAGTGTGCATCATAGCACCTTGTTGTCCTGTTCGTCTGAACTGTCTATTTTACGTGTTTTATTGTGTTTTGAGCAAATAAATGATGATGATGAATAGGCCTATGATGACGCCTGTAACAGTTTCCCTGTAATTCACGTGTAACAAACGAAGTTACACACAGACAACCAAGCATAACCAAAATCAATATAAATCACAATCACAATAGGAACTTGTATAGTGCATGCAGTCACGGAGTTTCTAGAGCGCTAAGGCGTCGCCAGTAGGCCTATATTAATAACAAGCAAAATTGTACGTTCTCTCCGGGATGACGTATTTAAAAATATTATGACGTACCAATGGATTGCAGTCAGGTCAACCGCTCTTACTGCAAACTTATATCAAACGTTTTATCGCGCGATATTCATATAGCAATTTTGTCTGTCTGTCCGTCACGTTCCGGTGTTCTATCGAAATGGCTTAATATACCCGGTATTGTCAGTTTCTTCACCACACAGTAACCCAATCATTCTAGTTTTAGGAATATCAAATTTCGCGAAATTCCTTCAGAGGCGCTAAATACCAGTGGACTATAAAAATTTCGCGATTTTCGGCCAATAACTCGCTATATCTCGCAAACGACACAAGATGGCGCTATACGCTAATAGAAACTCGTATGCGATTTATCGAATGGTGCCATATTTAATGACCTCGAGTGACCCATAACCTAGATTTCAATGTCATGGCGTTACCATAGATGCCCTCGACGTATTGTGTGCGCAGCTGACGCGCGATCTGTTTGCGATAGCTAAGTTTCTTGTACTATTCTAGACAAGTGTAAGAGCCAAGTGAACAAAAGTAACATCGAAAACCTTGAAAGACTGAACAAACGTCCACAAGAGAATTCGTATCGTGTATCCTTGTCGAAGCAGTTTGATAAGGCGAGCGGCACGAAACAGTCGCAAGAAACCGAGGTTGATGAAACTGTCCTGCAACATACCACAACGACGTCAGAAGTAATGACACCGAGCGTAACTACTCGCATGAGCCCATTACAGATTTACGACGATCCGAATATCTTCATAATCATATACAGTTTTAATGATTTTTAAAAATCGGTATTTATAAGCAACAATGCATACGATTAGCCTACCAGTATCGTGTACAAAACAACTTACTCAATTTATATCAGTAATTACTATCCTCCACAAGAAAAAGTCGTTTGATGGGCCTTTCAAACTGTGGGTAATAGTTGTTGAACGTTTTTTCAATTAATTCAGTACGTACAAATAATTAAGTTTTGCACGCGCAGTTATGCGGAAGAGACGCCATAAGATCGAAAGTTTAACCGGTACAAATACGGAAAATATGATCAACAGTTCTGCCTTGTTTTATGCTTCGGACGTAGGCTGTTTGCAGCATCAAATGCAGTAACAGTAGTTTACGATGTTGCTACAACAACGAACTCGAACCACAAGACTATTCCACAATCTACGGGAACGTGCAAATGCCATGCTGCGTACTGATGTCGCAAAGAGGCCGCGCGATGCTTCGTGTCTGTCAGTAGTTAGCTTCAACAGTACAAAACGTCGAGCAGATTAGTTACATAGGCTACAGATTTATCACTGCGTGCAATTGGGTCTAAATGCTGTTCTGTTGTCTTTGGCCTAACGTTGAAACTTCTTGTCATAAACATTTCGCCGTCCTTTCCCGCCATCAACAAGCTCCGCCGCTTACTACCAGCGATGTGTCACAACTTACGGAACTGTGGTCGGGCGGCGCCGTATTGATAACATCTGGTCGGTAGCAGCGTTAACATCACGCAGTGAAGCCAGTTATAGGCCAAGAATCGCGATTTCTGTCTACCTCACCTGCATTCGACGCCCCGGTTAGGGGAATTCCCGTCGGAATATTGCCATGCCGTTTGGTACGGAAAAACTAGAGTGGTTTGGCTACTCCGTGGTGAAAAAAAAATTTGAAGATATGTTTATTCGTTTTGACAGAATGTACGAACGTCACAGACGGACACACATACAGACACACAGACAACGCATGACGACATAGGCCGCGCTTGCATAGCATCGCGCGGCAAGAAATCAGCCACAAGCTTCATGAAGCATGTCAATGTTACATAGATCATACATCATGCATAGATCATACGAACATCGGACGTCTGTCATTCGGGAATCAGGCTCGTACTAGATTATTACGTTAACCCTTCAGAGTGCAAAGGCATGCAGTTATAGTGCCACATCGAATAATATGAAGTTGGTACACTGGCCGTTGGTGGGTGGGCTGTTACATTTGGTACAGCGAGGAGGGGCCTGCAGGACGGGCTGTGGCCCCGCCCAGTCCCCTCCTCGTTGTACCAAATGTAACAGTCCACCCATCAACGGCCAGTGTACCAATCACCGTATTGTCGTATAACGGTCGGTGTAGGCCGACAGGGTGACAACTTCAAAAACAGCACAAATTTCCTGACTTTACCAGTCGCCTGCTAGAGCAACAAGCCTGAGATATCCACAGGCGACGGCTGTCGGCGCAGGTCAACTAACAGCATGTTAGGAGTTTTACAGCAACAAGGATAACATTTCCTTAAGTTTCACAGTTTTCCATTTAAAAGGCAAATTTACGGCTACACAACACTTAAGCCAATGAATATATAAACTATCAAGAACATCAATAAGCAGCTGTTTAGCCCAATGTGCAATTTTTCCTGACCAAGTCAATCTAACCACTTTTCAATATACCTGACTTTACCAGGTTTTCCAGACTAGTGCTCACCCTGCACCTGCGCACATTTTGTCAGCAAAACGAAATTGCTGAAAGCACGTTATTAGCATGGTGGCCTAAGAAACCGTCGTTCGTTCTATCACTATATACACTATGTCCCAAAAAAGTAGTACATCAAACTCATGGCGAAAACTTTGGCAATTTGTAACGGATTTTCAAAATTCTTTCACTGCTGGAAAGCCAGGTAAATTTCCAACAAAACCCATATAATACTTTCCATCATACCTTCAGTATGTTGCTGCAGTAACTTGCGAAATTTAGAACTTCAAGTTTTGGCATATCTTGAATAAAATGCAGACGAAAACGTAACATTTGATTTTTGGACACACACCCAATTTTAATGCACTTAACTTACTTACTTGTTGTTTCAATTTCCGGTTCCTGTTAAATGTTCTTTGTAAATAGCAGGCGATTTTATCTAAACAAGTGCTGTGAACTGAAGTAGCGTTTTCTGCATGTTTGGCATGGCATTGACCAGACCATCATTGACAATGCAATTGACAAGTTGCATGGACGTCTTCGCGCATGTATGTGGGCAAAAAGCGGACGCGTCGAGCAACTATTGTGACAATATTCAGCCATATGACAAGGGATATTTCTGTTTTTATCAAATGTGACACGATTTTTAGATTGTTTTTTTGAAAATTACCACAATTTCATACTTTTAACTTTCGCAAGGTAGTGCGGCAACATACTGAAGGTTTGACGAGACCTATTATATGGATTTTGTTGAAAATTTACCTGGCTTTCCAGCAGTGAAAGAGTTTTGAAAATCCGTTAAGAACTGACAAAGTTAACGCCATGAGTTTGGTGTACTACTTTTTTGGGACACAGTGTAGTTGGCACAATACAGAGATTGTGAAGTCCAACTATTTAGCGACTACAGCTACAAAGTATGAAGGAGAATACGACATCAACGACACGTCGGGATGAAAACATGCGCACACAGAACATAATCTACGTGTACTTACTCCTGCACCGTTGTCGGTCACACGCTGTTACAATTCCAACAATACAACGTTATCAACGAATCTACGACGTAAGTATTCGCGTGTTCTTCTGAAACGCTATTGATAATGTTTATTCGTAATATGTGTTGCGTGTCAGCAATGAAAGAAGTAAAGTAAACTCGATTCGTGCGTAGATATACCATTTTTTTTACAGATTTACAATGTTTGTAGACGAGGATGTACAGTGCAACGTCTCCAAACTCCAAAACTACATCTACTTGCGTGAGGAAGACGATACGCCTTTAATGTGTAGGCCTATGTCTATTTACTGTAGCATGATATGATAACATCCCCACCGAGTCAATTCTGAAAATAGTTCTAGCGTGGAACGCGTTCACAGGTGGTCACTCACAAGTAAGGCATCTGCCAATGAAAGAACTACAGTTAACGGGCTTTCATTCTCAGCCAAAAATGATAATTATCTTATCAACTTAAAAGGGATGAAAGCCGAGATGGCTTACAACGCAATGTATATTTGTTTAATGCATGATTTTTGTCTGAAAACTTGTTAAATGTTTCTTACCGGTCCGTTTTGTTACCAAAGTTCTGAACATGATATTTTGAAAAGGAAAGAACCATTTTGATGCCAATTAGCACAAGCGGTCTACAAGGCAAGAGCATAAAATGATCAACTTCGGGAGTTGGGAGGTCAAGGATCAAGGTCACATAAGGCCCAAGTTAGATTTGGATGTTTGGTGGAAGCATCATTTGCGATTTTTGGGTCGATTAGGTGTTATAGTTCATGTATGTAGGTACAGCTGAGTATAATCGCGAATGCGGCAACCATAAGCAATCAGTTTGTTTTTGGTGTCACACTAAAAGTATAAAATAATTCAGAAAGCGACCGAAATTGCATTTCTCATTTCGGCCGAAATAAATGACGCCAAAAATGAATAAAGTGGTTCGTTATAAGCCGAAATCGACGTCATACAATAAAATGCATAAAAAAATTAGAAAGTTAAATTACTTTAGGTGTGTTTGTTTGCAAAATGATAAAGATTGCAAAAAACATAACGTAATTAGTTAATGTACGTAATACAAAATTCGAGACTGTAAGGCAGGCTTCTGCTTTCATCATCCGACGTGTGACGGACTGACACGTCGTCTGTACTCTGTAGCAAGACTCTAGCATAGTCGAGCGCAGCAAAAACGTAGCAGACAAACATTAAACATAAAACAGACATAGAGATCAGTGTAAGCAACGAACCAAGAATGTAAATAATTAGACAGATGATTACATGAAAGCAAATGCTGCGAAGGCTCTAATAATGGGTACGATTAATGAACAGTCAAACAAGACGTACGTTACGTTCGGTAACGATGACATCGACGACGCTGCCGACGACCGTGATGAAATCGAACACGTTCCACGAATCACGGAAGTAGTTCTGTTTCAGCAAACAACCACCCACCGACCGTGATCGGTCATCACACAGACAGTTAACGCTTTAGAGTGCAAAGGTCATTATAGCGCCAGATCGAAAAATATGAAGTTGGTATACTGGACGCTGATGGGTGGGCTGTTACATTTGGTACAGCGAGGAGGAGACTGGGCGTGGCCGCAGCCCGCAAGGCCCCTCCTCGCTGTACCAAATATAACAGCCCATCCATCAGCGCCCAGTGTACCAATCACCGTATTGCTGTATAGTGGTCTGTTGCTCTGCGGTTTCAATGTGTTAAATGTAAAGGTCTGAGCAGTTGCTTACTTACTTCAATCGTGACTCGCAACCAACACCGCTTTGCAGTCTCGTAAGTGGCAGCTGATTGGCATGATCGGTGCAGCATGCATACATACCATCTCATCAGTCAGCTGCACAAGGCTTTCCCCGCTTATCTCACAGTAGATAAGCTACTACTCCATTTCCAGTCCTGCTACTATTCATTATCTTCTAGTCCCGCTGAAGGTATGAGGTACAACTGACCATAAAACACATAGCACACTGTTTGATTTACAATACTATAAATTCGCTTGGTGACTCAGCATCAAGTCCATCGAAGGTTCACCCTGTTTGACACTGCGTAGCCTAATTGATAAGTGTCTCGGCGCTATGCAAGTAGATGAGTTTCACAATCCAAACTTCACTAAGTAAAATGGCTGGCAAAATGTTGATTAATTGTCGACGTATAACATCACCGAAGTACAGCAGATTTACCCTCAAACCGAAGCCGAAGATCTTCAACAAGCATTCGATAGAGAATAGTATGGTGAGGGCTGTATTGATGTTACGTGTTACGGCTTCATAAAGTCGAGTTTCGTCGGTTTCTTCCGCAGCAAATTTCTGCAACAATACGCTTTCATTAATAACTACATAATTTTCAGTGCTATTTCAGTAATAACAACTACTTTTACTATTTACAAGCATTTACTTAAATACTGATCTTCGACGGTAAATCCCGTTGCTGTAAGTGTAAAAGCACTTTTACTAACGTCCTTTTTACATCGCTGTTAACAAGAAACGTTTAACAAAAAACAATTATTTTTAGATATTTAAATTCAGCATTCCCTCAGCTATTTTGTATGAAATTTTCATTTAAGTTTTGGCTAACATTTCAGAAGCTATGCAAGAAAATAAAAGGGTTCCTTTTATTTCCGTTCACAGTGAAGAGAAACGTCTTGATCTAATGTCAATATACGCTAGCTTTCACCCAACCGTAAAGAAACTGGACGTAAAGCGGGACCATTTTTTTCAATTGGTTAAAAATTGCAAAATATAAGCAGACCGACAAGAAAAAATCTATGAATATACGCTAAACTGTATTTCTGATTTTTTTACGCTCATCGTTTACGTTTTATTTTCTTTTGTCATTATTTTTTTCGGTGTTGCACGCGACTGCATGCTAAATATTCGCACATCGTATCGTTAACTCCGTTAAGTCTGTGCTAATTATTACTGAGAGTGCGTGAGATGTCGATGACGACGGAAATGTAGTTACAGCAACTGGCAAACATGACGACGAGACGAGAACGAATCAAGTGAACTGACACAAGACGCTAAGGCAATCTAACTGTTGTAGACGATAGCTCTGGTGGAATAGTACATACATCACCTTCATCATGAGTATGATGGTGTTCATGGCGATCATCACCATGATAAAGTACTCGAACGGCGTCGAGACGACAAGTTTCCAAACGCGAAACTTTACCGAATGCTTGTTTTTTGGCATGTAGCGGCAGGCCGGGTGCGCGTTAATCGCGAAATCGATACACTGTTTCTGCATTAAACAAGCAAGCAAGCAAGTAAGTAAGTAAGTAAGTAAGAAAGAAAGAAAGTAAAATGCTGCCGTTACATTGTAAGCAGGCACGACATACATATCTTGCAGCTAATATTCACGGCTATACGAACAACCACACCAGGTAGCCATTACAACTAGAGGACACTCTACAGAGACCCACGCCGACCTGTGACCTTGACATTTGACCTCTGACCTTGAAAATGAATGGAGATGTAAGGGTCGGCAAGTAGTAAGTTTGGTCGAAACAATTTAAGCCTTTTTCGTCTGCAAATGTTCACATAGTGATGTTGTCTGAAATTCCATACGCTATCGATCTTCAAGGTCAAGGTCATAGCCAAGGTAGATTGACTTGGCTTAGATCTGCCTGCTGTAAAATTTCGGTCAGTGTCAGCCTAACTTCCATAATTTGACCTTTCTGACTCTGTGACCTTTGAATTTAAAAATGCCTGGAGACGTATGCGTTGCCAAGAGTAGTAGCTATTTACCAAGTTTGGTCAAAATATCTTTTGGAGTTTTGTCTGTAAAGTGCAAACTTTCACACATGCATACATAGATAGATACGTCACGGCAATAAACGCCCTTCTCCATTCTTGACCACCGTCGGCGTGGTTAATTACAATTACATATTAAAGACAGCTATCGGAACAGGTGAGTACGCTGCCAGAAAGCAATAATTTCATCATTGTGACCACGTATGGTAACAATTAATAGAATCTCGCTGAATAATTAATAGAATGTTTTACAACGATATTAAGCGTAATTTAACTAAAAATAACTAAATCACCACATTATAAAAACTTAGTTAAAGCAAAAAATGAAACAAGCAGAAGACGCACAGTACCTGGTTCTTGTCTATCTCGTGTTCGACCAGCTCGTTCTCGCCTTGCTCCTGGAACGTGATGATGATGAGAGCGACGAAGATGTTGATAAAGAAGAACGGAAATACGATGAAATAGACGACGTAGAAGATGGCCATCTGCATGCGGAATCCGGGCTGAGGACCGCGGTTCTCGTACGTGGCGTCAATGGAATGCTGCAGTACTCTGAACACAACGAAGCCACAGCGTGAAATCGTCGTCGTTTCATACTCTGTGTATACGCACTCATCGTGCAGTCATTATCACAAGTCTGTGGCACACGATGTCCTTATCATTATATTAGCAACGAGCCTTAAAATACTTAACATTTTAATACTTACAGCACATGTCGTGATCGGTGTTGATCGCAGATCCCACGGTTGGTAGAGTGGCAGAGTGGTAGAATGTCGGTCTGTGATTGTTGAACTTTCTCTTGTCTGCGCTCGATCTACTCTGACGGGTGACCATTTACGTGGGTAAACCGTTCGCTACAGGTCAGCCAACTAGGCCGACTCAGCCTGTCATCCTTTTGGGGTCAATAAATGAGTAGTAAGCTGCTATTAGATGTCTGCCTCGTGAACGCTTGAGGTAAAGGCAGGTATAGTGTAATTTGCAGCCTTTTCTGCATGTAAAACTGAGGCTTTGGGTGTACTACAATAAAGGCGCTACATAAATATCCTTACCTTATAAATCACAAATCCCCTCCCCTTATAAATCCTACCTTTACACAAGATTACCAAAAATGATCATACTCCTCCACATTAGGTCTTATAGTTAGCGTAAAAGCACAGGTGAACTAAAAGGCAAAGAGGAAGATTAAAAAAATATTAATAGGCACATAGCTGTAGAGTAATGATCACGGAGTCGCACCGGCCCTTGAAAGTTGTTGCATATACATCATAATAATTGCATGTTGTCAACAAGACAAGACGACGACTTACGCAGGCCATCCTTCGCCGGTCTGGACAGCAAACAGCGTTAGCATTGCCGACAGTACGTTGTCGTAGGCGAACGCCCAACTCTCCCACCGTCTCTGCTTAACTGTCGGCGACTGGTGAGCGTCCACGTACTCAAAATATTGGCCTCTGAAATTATTAAAAACGATTCACATATTCGGCAACTATTATCAATCATCGTGGGGCGCCAAAGTTGTGTTGCATAACGGACGATGAGGGTGATATCTGGTGTGTATGCACAGTGTTTCACAAAATTTGGAACCCTTTTGTATTCTTGTATAGCTCTTAGGAAAATCAACCAACTGAAGGTAAAAAAAAATTACGCAGCATAGCTGAGGGAATGTTGGTTACAAATATCTCAAAATAATTTGTCTCACTTTTAGGCGAACGTAACGTCGCGTTATGGCACGGCCGTCCGTCTGTCTGTCTGTCGTCTGTGACGTCCGTGCGCCCTGTTCAGAGTGTTTAATAGCTTAGAAACTTGGGCAGCAACACTTTGGTCCAAGAAATGACAACGTTTGTGGTAAATTAACTATGTGTGACGGAAGCGAGCTGTCTTGGTTTGACGAAATTCGTTATCTCGGCGTTTTTGTTACCCGATCGAGAAAATTCAAATGCTCGATTGATAACGCTAAGCGTTCCTTCCACCGTGCCGCTAACGGTATTTTTGGTAAAGTTGGGCGATTAGCCTCAGAAGAGGTCGTT
>Ga0209338_1000508_pt1 | contig 12192 bp, 10 predicted proteins | sample OlaalgELextract1_FD_187374 | JGI IMG/M metagenome (GOLD analysis project Ga0209338, IMG submission 187374) | Olavius algarvensis symbiont microbial communities from Tuscany, Italy - Type A ELBA extract 1 (SPAdes) (version 2) | ecosystem: Host-associated > Annelida > Digestive system >... | reverse complement strand
TAGCTTGATTGAACAAAACCAGCTTGATATCAAAGAGCAAAACGGTATATATGGAGGTATTGATCTTGACGACCTCCCATTTTAAATCTTCAGGACATAATCACCTTCAGGACATACGCCCTTATTTCAGATTATAGCCGACTGACGGAAAAAATCAAAGAAATCATGGGCGATCAGATATTGCGATCGAATCAAATTCGACCATCTGTTGACAGATTGCCTCTTTTTGATATTTAATAACAGCTTTTCATACAATTTATCGGTGTCCTGCTGATATTCACAGCCCCGTTTCCCACGTGACCGTCGAATTGAATTTCTACCCTAAAATAAGTCGCGACTCCATGAATAAAGTCATTATAACAGTTCTGGGACATGATCGACCGGGCATCGTGGCCACGGTAACCCGGGTTCTTTTTGAGCAAGACTGCAATATCGAGAACGTCAGCCAGACCATTCTGCAAACCGAATTTTCCGGCTCCTTCATCGTAAGCCTGCCGCCCGATTTGCAGCCGGGCCGCTTCCACGAGATATTGACTGAAGCACTTGCATCCCTGGACATGCACGTCCATATCGCCCCGATCGCTACAAAAACCAAGGCCTTCCAATCGAAAGACAGCGAACCCTTCGTCATTACGACCAAGGGGCCGGACAACAAGGGCCTGGTCGCCGGAATCAGCGCCACGATTGCCCGCTATGGCGTCAATATCACCAACCTGCAGGCGGTCTTCAAGGGTGGTGACGAACCCGGCAAAAATATCATGATTTACGAGGTGGATATCCCGGCCGACATCGACCAGCGGTCCTTTTACTACGAACTCAGAGAAACCGCTGAATCTCTGGCCTTGAATATCAGCATTCAGCACCGCAACATTTTTGAAACCATCAATAGAATATAGGAAAGAGAACAGAGAACAGAAGACAGAGAACAGATGACAGAATGCGGCGAACAGACGATGAAAACCGAGGACAGATGACCGAGAACAGATAACAGATGACAGAATACTGACGACGGAAAACAGAGCTTAGACAAGAAAAGTCACATTACAGGGAAAAGAAGATAGGGCATAGTGGCCGCCGATTAAGATATAAATTAAATTCGAATAAAATTAGGGCTGAAAATAAAATTGCCGGATAGTTCTAATAAGCGTCTGATCGGTGACCATAAATTAATTCTAAAATCTACCTTTCGTCCACTGTCATCTGCCTTCTGTCCACTGTCCTCTGTCATCTGACCTCTGTCTTCTGACCTCTGTCATCTGTCTTCTGACCTCTGTCATCTGTCTTATGACCTCTGTCACCTGACAAGGAGAAGCTACCAATGCTAACCGACAGTGAAATATTATCAACCCTAGAGATGCTTGAAAATGAGCATTTAGATTTGCGTACCGTAACCCTGGGCATAAACCTGCTGGATTGTGCCAGCCACGATCCGGCAAAAGTAAAAAAGAAAATCCATTCGAAGATCACCCATTTTGCAGCACAGCTGGTACCGACATGCGATCGTATCGGCCAGAAATATGGCATTCCGGTGGTCAATAAACGCATATCGGTCAGCCCGATCGCGGTAGTCGGTGCTGCTTTGTCATCCTCGCAGCTGGTGGATATCGCCAAAATCCTCAATGATGTGGCACAGGAAGTCAATGTCGACTTCATCGGCGGATTTTCGACCCTGGTCCAAAAAGGAATAGCCCGGGGAGACCGGGCCCTAATCGAGGCCATCCCCCAAGCCCTGACTGTCACCGAGCGGGTCTGTGCATCTGTAAATGTCGCTTCCACCAAAGCCGGTATCAACATGGATGCCGTATTGCTAATGGGAGAAACCATCAAACAGGCCGCCAGGCTGACAGCGGACAAAGACGGCCTTGCCTGTGCCAAACTGTGCGTGTTTGCCAATATTCCCCAGGACATTCCTTTCATGGCCGGCGCTTACCTGGGAATCGGGGAAGCCGATGCGGTCATCAATGTCGGGGTGAGCGGTCCGGGAGTCGTGAAAAAAGCCATTGACCGGGCCCTGTCAGCCAATCCGGATCTGGATCTAGGACAAATTAGCGAGTTAATTAAGAAAACCGCCTATAAAGTCACTCGGGTGGGAGAGCTGATCGGTCGGGAAGTTGCAGAAAATTTAAAAATAGGCTTCGGGGTCGTGGATCTTTCACTGGCGCCGACACCGAATGTCGGCGACAGTGTCGGGGAAATTTTTCAAAGTATCGGCCTCAAAAGCATCGGCGTTCCCGGCACGACTGCCGCATTGGCGCTTTTAAACGACGCCGTTAAAAAGGGAGGTGCCTTTGCAAGTTCCCGGGTGGGAGGTCTCAGCGGTGCGTTTATCCCCGTCAGCGAAGATCTCAATATTTCCGAATCCGCTCGACAAGGCTATATTGGCCTGGAAAAATTGGAGGCCATCACCAGCGTGTGCTCAGTAGGTCTGGATATGGTCGCCCTCCCCGGCGACACATCTGCCGAAAGCATTGCCGCCATCATCGCCGATGAAATGGCGATCGGGGTCATCAACAATAAAACCACCGCCACGCGCTTAATCCCGGTACCCGGAAAAGCCGCCGGCGACAATGCCTATTTTGGCGGACTGCTGGGCCAATCCGTGATTTTGCCTGTCAACAACGGTCAAGGTGAAAACCGCTTTATCCGTCACGGCGGCCTGATTCCCGCCCCCTTGCAGAGCCTGACCAATTAATTGGCCCCGCGCGAGGGCGTTTTCAGAATCACCGGGTTATTTCTAAAGAGCACCGCCGATTTTACTTCACAGATACTACCGGGCAGGATGCTTGAAGTATGATAAATTGGGCGGTTGATCCCATTAGAAGTTTGCCGACTTTGGACCTGCGCTTGACACCGACGACAATTTCATCCACCTGGTTTTCTTCGGCAAACTGCACCAGGTCTTCACCGGGCGCAAGCCCCCTGATCAGCAGATGGGTGTTGCATTCGAGGTTATCGTCTTCAAACAAGGATTTAGCCCACTCCAGCCCTCGCTCAGCCTGTTCGATGCGCTCCCGTTCATTTTCGGTTCCTTTTTCCATGGATGTGACGATATCCACCGTGGCGCCAAATGATTTCGCATGCATTTTTACCAGGTTTAACGCTTCCTTTGCTGCATTGGTACCATCATAGCCAACTAAAATTTTCATGGTAATCTCCCCATTCCTGCTCGTTGATGTTAAAATGGATTTGAGGGCACGCTATGTTATGCTTGGTGAAACCTCATAACATACACGACCGCGAAGTGCCACAAAATTACTCAAAGAATTAATCCCGCACACAGAACCATGAACCCCGGAAGTTCTACTTTAAAAACGCGATGATCGCCCGCATAAAAGCCGGCAAATCGTCCGGTGACCGGCTGGTGATCAGATTCCCGTCAACCACTACCTCCTGGTCCACCCAGTTCGCCCCGGCATGAATCAAATCATCTTTGATGGCAAAAAAAGATGTCACGGTTTTGCCCTCGAGTATTTCGGCCGAAGCCAGCATCCAGCCGGCATGACAGATAGCGGCCACAACCTTGCCGGCCTCATTAAATTCTCTGACCAGTTGCACCATTTTGGGATAGCGGCGCATGAGGTCCGGCGCATATCCTCCCGGGATGACGATGCCGTCAAAATCGACGGACGACACCTGGTCCGCACTCACATCCACGGTCACTTCGGTTCCCGGTTTGCCGGTGTAAGTCTCGGCACTTCCCGAACCCATCACGACCACTTCACAGCCGGCTTCTTTAAGCCGGTAAAAAGGATACCAGAATTCATGGGTGTTAAACATATTTTCAACCGGAATGACAATTTTTTTACCTGAAAGCTCCATGAATATTCTCCTTTTTCCACGTTTTTTTGTTAATTAAGTACATTAAATATATCGTATACTAAATTGTAATTGCATGTAATTAATATCATGAATCAACGAAAAGCCGCAGTATTAAACTCGGCAGGGCTTCAGTAAATTGAGAGGAATATATGCATCTTTGATTATATGTCCAGTTTCAGGTTTGCAAAGTTGTTTTCTAAAGCAATATGTCAATTTATAGTGTTCAAATCATACATAATACACCATAAAATGTGTTTTCACGTGAAACCTAAATAATCCGCGCTTAAAAACACAGGTAGCATTCTAAATGTTGTTTTTAAAAATGAATGAGGTCAATTAATTGAGACCCTGTGGCGGATTATTTAATTAATGCTGCGCATTCTTTTTTAGGCTGAACAGGTTTAAGTAAAGATCCGGGCCCAGAGGACCTGGCTTTGAGTTCACCCCAGAGGGGTGGAGTTTACCTTTGAATCCCAATGGAATAATGGAATGGTGGAATAATGGAATATTGGGAATACGAAGCGGATGAAGGTCTGATTTTACAAACTGATCCCTGCCATCCTTATATGAATAGATCCCGTTGCACTAAACCCAGCATTCCAGTATTCCAATATTCCATCATTCCGCCCCCGCTTACAGCAGATTCACGGCATAGCCGAGGGGCTCTGACCTGGCCCAGAGGACCAGGTTTTCTGCGACGAAATAAATACCGGTCCCCATCGGATTTTCCTTAAAACCACTTTTTTGCTATCAAAAAGTTGGTTCTAAGGCCCTATACAACCCCTCTTTTAGCATCTATTTCTATAATTTTCAATTAGTTAATTTGGTCCGACAAACAGCAGCAAACAGCAGCACAACAAACAGCAGCTAACAGCAGCTGGAACAGCAGCCTGGGATACAAGACCAATTAAACCTGAACCAATAAGGAGCATGGTAGCGTGTCCAGGAATTGGCGCTCCCTGGGGTTGACAAAATAATGTGCTACGACCATATTCCTCGTAGGATTGACGAAGCTGTCCAATTGTTTCCCCAAAAGGGGCAGCCAGTTGCGTAGAATACTAATTCAACACCGTTTGTTTGGATGAGGCCAAGATTCGAAAATGTATAAAGAACCAGCAAATGAATGAATCCGTAATGGATGAGTACGATACGGATTTGGATAAAGACCCTTTCAAGGGCGCCAGTATAAAAAAAGAGAATAGTGACAAGTAAGCATGGTTAACCAATTACTGAAGGAGATCGGTCATGGGCAATCAAATTTGCAGGATAAAAATGCCACCGAATGAGCGTAAGATATTCACAAATCGTACACTGAACATGAGATCCATACAAGCTATCGGTTATGACATGGATTACACATTGATCCAATACGACGTCAAACGTGGGGAACGAGTAATGTACGATTATTTAAAGCGAAATATGTTGGCGCTCGACTGGCCTGTGGAGGACCTCGAGTATGTGCCAGATATGATCATCCGTGGTCTCATTATCGATAAGAAACTGGGAAATATCGTCAAGCCGAACCGATTTGGATACGTCAAGCAAGCCTGTCATGGAACCCAGCCCATTGATTTCAGATCGGTTCGCGACATTTACTCACGAATAACCATCGATATTCGAGAGGATCGCTGGTTGCTGTTGACCACGCTTTTCGATGTTCCCGTAGCTTACATGTATACCCAGCTTGTAGAAAAGCTTGATCGTAATGAATTTCCTGAAGTGATGGGATATGCCGATCTTGCGGAACAGGTGATCTGCTGTCTGGATGCTGCCTATGCAGAGGGGATGTTAAGAAATGAATTTCTCAAGGAACCGGGGCTTTACGTTATGGAGGACGCCGAAACCCCACTGACCCTGCTCGATCAAAAGTATGCCGGCAAAAAGCTTTTGCTTATCACAGACTCAGAGTGGGAATATGTAGCCGGTATCATGCCCTATGCCTTTGATCGGCACCTTCCGGATGGGATGAAATGGCGTGATCTGTTTGACATGATCTTTGTTTCAGCGAGTAAACCCAAATTCTTTACGAGTGAGCGACCCGCCTTCGAGGTGGCCACCGAGGAGGGGCTGCTCAGGCCTGTGGTCGGTTCCTTAAAAGAGGGAGGCATCTATGTCGGCGGCCATGCCGGTCTGGTGGAGGCGGCCTTTGGGCTAAAGGGCGGTGACATCATGCACATCGGTGATCACATCGAGTCGGATGTGCACGCAACCAAGAGCATACTCAGGTGGCGCACGGGTCTTGTGTTAGGCGAATTAGAGGATGAACTCGCAAATTTGAATGAATTTCAGGATCGACAGGCAGAGCTGTCTGAAATGATGGTTGAGAAAACCAAATTGGAATGGGAACAAGTCCAGCTCAAACTGCACACCCAACGGTCGAATTTCGGGTATGGTCCGGAATCCACATATTCTCTCGAAGAAATATCTGAACGAATCGAAGAAATAACCGGAAAGATATCCGCATTGAATGATCGTATTAATCCATTGGTCCGGAAAGCGAAGCAAATGTTTAATCCGCACTGGGGTTCGCTCACCCGGGCCGGTTTCGATAAAAGTTATCTGGCTCGTGAACTGGAGGGATATGCGGACATTTACATGTCTCGCGTATCCAACCTCCTCTACCAGACACCCTTCGCTTACTTACGTTCCACCCGCAGCAGCCTTCCACATGATGGCGGCGTGACCGGCGGTCCGCATGAAGGGGAAACAATGGATTGATTTTGCTATCCAGGCAAGCATTCCTTTACGAATAAACAATGCCAACCCCAGGCTTCGTGAACATCAGATCCCGAGGATCAAAGGGGGGTGATAAGGATTATAGAATGTCCCCATCGGCTTTTTCAGTTAGGCATCCTCCCGTTTCGCGCCTTGATGCGATCCACCAATCGCATCACCAACGACCACGTAGGCTCTCCAGTAGTTAAAGACACCGCCCAGGAAAAACAGCACACTTCCAGCCAGGTATTGCCACGCCAGAAAGGCATACAGGGTGGTGCGGTCGGATTTGGCCGCGACGCTCCAGAGGTAGGGCACCGAAGCGACGGTGAAAAGAACCGCCCCGACAACGAAGGTTATCGCCGTCAGATTCATCAACTGAAGGATTTTGATCGAACTGGATTTGACGATTTGAAGGACATTGATACCGGCGCCCAGCACGAACAATAAGCTGCCGATCACAAAGCACCAGGCCCCGGCCTTGAGCCGTCCCACGCTGGAAAGGAAAAAAACGCTGCCCACGGTAAACAGGACCGTCCCCCACACGTAGCTTGCGCTGGCTGCATATTCGAGAATGGTGTCGCGGTCGTGGCTCTTGGATAGCCGCCAGTGGTGGCGGACTTCCGCCAGGTCATGCACGGTGACCACGAGATAGACCAGCGAGCCGACAAAGAATACCCACGCTCCCAGGTCGGCGTAGGCTTCAAAGCGGGGAAAGAAAAAGATGCTGCCGATGATGAACAGGACGCCGCCGATTTTATACAAAATAGCATTGATCGTTTCCCAGCGGAACTGTGAACGCAAGTCCTGGCTGCCTTTGGTCAAATCATGCAGCCGCGGGCGGTTGGTGAACATATGGGGCATGCTTCCTCCTCTAATTCGACATGCTGAAAGTACAATGGTATATGCCAGGATCTAACGCTTGTCTAACCTCCCTCAAATCCCGAGAAAATACCACTATACGTCTGCAGACTGGACACGGCGGCCGTGGTCGCCGGCGTATGCATCTCTTGTCGGACCCAATGCTGTTAACTTAACATCATTTTCCGGTGTGAGTGGCTTCCTGCCACGAAGAAATGTCGCTCTAAAGCTTTAATCGCGGTTGGAAACCGCTCCCACAAGGATACCCCCGATCCTTAAGTTAATGGCATTGTGTCGGACCAAGCTATGTGTTTGCGATTTATTAAGAAATCTCCCAAATATGCTCGTTTTTCGATCTTAGGCCGCACTTTTCAGGGTTAAAAACACGGTTGCAATTGCTATGTGAGGATTGTCGCCTCCAATCTTTGTCAGCCCGCTGTTATCAAAACGGAAAGAATACCGGCGCCAGCCAAACGGTGATCACGCCGACGAGGATCGCAAGCGGTGTACCCATCTTGACAAAGTCCATGAAGCCGTAGTCACCGGGGCCCTGTACCATGAGGTTGGTCTGATACGAGGGCGGTGTCACGGCCGCGCCGATGGTCCCGGTCATTAACGCAATGGCAAACGGCATAAAGCTGATCTCGAGCTGGCTTGCCATCGAGAGCGCGATGGGGAACATGAAGACGGCCGAAGCGGCGTTCGTGATCAGGTTGGCCATGACAACCCGGCCGATGAAGACGACCGCGAGTGCGGCCAACGCGTTCCCACCTCCCAGGTTGGTGAGAATGGTCGCGATCTGGGCCGCCAGGCCACTTTCCGAGACGGCTGCGGCAACTCCGATGGCTGCGCCGAGCACTCCCAGGGTACTGTAGTCGATGCTGCTTGCGGCGTTCCGTATCGTCAAACAGCGCGTCAGCAACATAGCGCCGGTGGCCAGAAGAGCGGCGTTCAGCATACTCATCCAGCCAAAGGCGGCCGCTGTGATCATGGCGGCGGTGATCACCGAAGCACCGGCCGCCTTGTGCCAGCGTCGAATGCGGTGGCCGCGAACCCGTCGAACGAGAGAAAAGCTGTGTTCGCCACGATTCACGTAGAAGAACGAATCATCAACTTCTAGCACGGCGACGTCCCCGACTTGGATCGTCAGGTCGCCGATCCTTCCCGCGACGGCCTCATCGTCGCGTGAAACGGCGACCAGGCGCAAGCGAAAGGGACTGTCCGGTAAAGGAAACTCGGAGACCTTCCGGCCCAGCGCTAAACTTTGTGGGGAAATCACGGCCTCGATCAGCTGGTGGCGATGACGAGCGGTCTCCATGGGATTCATGGTGTAGAGCGGCTCCAGACCGCGCATCGTCCAGAGGCTGGCGAGGCTGTCGAGCTCTGCCGATATCAGAAGAACGTCGCCTTCGGCCAGGGTCGTACTTAGTTCGATCGGGATACTTGAGCCATCGGCCCTGATCGGACCCACCAGCTTAAATCCGATCGGCTCGGCGAAGCCTGCGATCTCGATGGTCTTCCCTGCCAGAGGCGAGGCATCCGGAATTACGAACTCTGCTCCATACGACCGCTCGACCACCGTGTCGCTGTCCTGCATTGCGGGCGATTTCAACAACCAGCGTGACAGCACGAGTAGCAGCACTAGACCAAGAACCATGGCCGGCACAGCCACCCAGGCCGGATCGAAAAGAGCGATCTCCCGCAACTGGGAACCGCCGCCGGCACCCGTGGCCATGGCGTCGACGACCATTCCCGCAATGATCAGATTGGTGGCCGTGCCGATTAGCGTCGAACATCCGCCGAGGATCGAAGCAAATGAAAGGGGAATGTAAAGCTTGGCCTTGTCCAGACCGGTGCTGCGGCACAGGTCGCGAATGACGGGGATCATCATCGCCACCAAAGGTGTATTGTTGAGGAATGCGCTTCCCACGGCGATCGGCGGCAGTATCTTCAGTTGGGCGGCCAGCATCGTCTTCGGTCGGCCGATGAACTTGTCACTCAACAAAGTGATGGCCCCGGTGGAATACATCCCCGCAGCAACCATGAAAAGGACTCCGATAGTTACGACTCCCGGGTTGGCAAATCCGGCCAAGCAGCGTTCGATGGGCGCCAATCCGAATGTAACGCACAAGGTCAATGCGCCGAGAAAAACGGTCACCGGCGGCAGCTTGGTTGCCACCAGCGTGGCGAAAGTCGCGGCGAGAATCGCGAGAGTCAGCCAAGCTTCGAAAGTCATGAGTCATCTCCTTTTTTTCTGATCAGGTTCTACCCCGAGACTAGCAGGCATAGCGTTACCGAAAGGACGAGTGCTGCAAGCTTCACGGTGTGTTTTCTATAATGTTTCATCAGAAACGAATTGCCTCAGTGAAAAAGTAACGAGACACTATTCAACAATTGATTGGTTACCCTCAACACTCTCTGTTTCCTGCTTATCTGTAGAAGGCGGTTCAGCATTTTTTCTTTGCATCTCTTGTCGGACCAAGCTATGTGCTTGTAATTTATTAAGAAACTTCCGAAATATGCTCGTTTTTCGGTCTTAGGCCGCACTTTTCAGGGTTAAAAACACGGTTGTAAGGAGTCTAGGGTTCTTTAAGCTCATATCCTTCATTATTCTCCAACTCTCTGCGGCCGAATGCCTTTGCACCCAGTTTCGCTTTTGTTTCCATCACAAATTCGATCAATGCATCCGAACGACCTTGCCGTCCTTGACATTACTCACATACTATCCAAAATTTCCTTCTTTTTGTTTTGGTATTCTTGTTCATCGATCAGACCCTTGTCGTGTAGATTCTTCAGTTCAAGGAGCTTCTGCTCCACTGTCCCTGTTGATGCGGGCTGAGCCTGAGCGGGCTGTGCTTGGGCATCGGCCTTGTCAGTTGCTCTTTCATTAGGGTCATCCACCACAACATAGACCACCTCAGCACCCTCATAGTATCTTCTAAAATACATCCCTTCGGCAACATAGTAGGTCGTTCCGGCAACCACCGCTGTCGTGTAACCAACGGGCAACGTGTACATTCGGGTGCCTATCGCCCACCGACGTCTGGTTCTTCGTCTCGTGCGACGGTGGACTCCTGCTACGCTGCCCGGGGTGGCGGGGCGGCCTATTCTGGCCTCAGCTTCCTTGACCGGGAACTTGATCGGCGTTTCGGGTAATGGAAAATCGAGGATTAATCCAATGATAAGAAAAGCAAAAATAGCTATTTTTAGACGGAAACCTAAAACGGCGCGATTCATGACTGACCTCCTGTGTTTTTTATCAAAAGTTGCTATTTGCCTGCAGGAAGAAACTCGATTTTCTCAGCAGTTTCCGGTGCTTTGAAGCTGAACACACTCTCTTTTATTGGCGTCGAAGTATCCCAGTTGTTAAAGAAAGCGGTGAATTGTGGGGCACCTGCCACCCATTTACTGGTGAGGACGATCTTTCTTGGCAAAGGCGTCTTGCTGTTTTCAATCCAGATCTGCCAGTCTGTCTCGGCCCCCTGAAATGCCAGGTGACGGCATTCAACGCCAAAGACTTTGCTCAACCCCACATAAGACCCGGATTGCACATCCCCGATCAGAATTTCATAGGCATCTGTGTATATCAGATCGACCATAGGGGCTACCAGGCCGTAAGACTCAATGGCGTAATCCATGGCTGCGTCAATGGTTGGTGGGGCGTCAAGGGATGCATAGACATTCACATCTTTGCTATATAGGGTAATATACTTTCCATCGTAATAGAGTTCCTGGTCGACCATGTCGCCGTCGATATTCGCCCGCAGCCGGTTAGGACGCTTCACGAACATGTCAACAGCCCGCGAGAGCTGCAATTTTTGATTACATGGGAGTAGCGTGTCAATGCTGTTTTCGATATGTAATGTGAACTGCTGAAAGCCGCCGAGGTACTCACTCATTTGGCGCAGGATGCTGTCGGCCTGCGGATCAATTGACGTTTTGCTTTCTTGAGCGCCGCCTAGACCCGGGCCGCTCATCAACCAAAGGCACAAGCTACAAAAGAACAATTTTTTCATTCTAACCATTTTATCCCTCCTCATTATTGTCCCCAAAAGCTTTCTTCTCATGATATGATTATACAAAATCCAAAATCTCAGTGTACACTGCCTTCAATTTCAAATGTAGTTTAAGGAATTTAGCTAACTGCGGGATGATAAGCAATCACCCGCCTTTTCCCAGGGCGGAGGGCCGAAACGATGCTTTTAGTTCATCGTCGAATGCCACCACAAACAGATCACTCATACTTTCCTTTTAAACCAATAACTAATAACAGATAACTGTAGTTCCATGTCTGCAATCAGGACCTGAATGTAAGGATCGACTGGGCAACGATCTTTGCCTGATAAAAACTTAATTATTGGCTTTTCTTGCCAGCCTCATATCCCTCTTTATAAACCTTTTCATGAGCCTCTTCTTTGGCTTTCTCATGGTGATCATAAAGGTACCCTCCAGCGACACCGGCGGCCGCACCTACAGCCAGCCCAAGGCCGGTGTTGCCCGCGATCGCCCCAACTACTCCACCGGCTGCGGTGCCGATGGCTGCACCACTTAGGGTGCGTTGTTCGGTATCCGACATGCCCGCGCAGCCGCCGAGCGCCAGGCTGATGACCAAGAGAATTATGATTGATATTTTTTTCATGGCTTGCTCCTTTCTATGACCTAAGGGTTCAAGGTTTGGGGTTGTTACATTTTGGATTTTGGCCCGCCCTGGCGCGACTGCTTGGCAATATTGCACTGAACCAGAATGCCATGTGGGAACGAATGTGTTAGCACAGTTTTTACAGATCCGGTCTGGGC
>Ga0209338_1000507_pt1 | contig 12196 bp, 10 predicted proteins | sample OlaalgELextract1_FD_187374 | JGI IMG/M metagenome (GOLD analysis project Ga0209338, IMG submission 187374) | Olavius algarvensis symbiont microbial communities from Tuscany, Italy - Type A ELBA extract 1 (SPAdes) (version 2) | ecosystem: Host-associated > Annelida > Digestive system >... | reverse complement strand
GACTTGCAACCAGTTGACATCAAAAGTCGATGGAGGCATAACTGGAAGTCGGCTCAGGTGGTCAGTTCTCACCTAGTGTGCGACCCCACAATCCGGCAATCGGCAACAGTGGTCTCTGCTGAACCACTTTTGCACGGAACAGGGACACTGTGGTGCCTGCAGAAGGAAATGGCGACTTACAGACACTGATCTGTGTCCTTGTTGCGAGACCCAGACGATGTTCCACGTTGTCGAATCCTGTCCCCTGACAAAACTGAATGGCGGCTTATCTTCGCTACACTCTGCAGATGAAGACGCTGTTTCGTGGCTGACCAGTTAATGGTTTATGACACGTATACGAGAATAATAAGAAGAAGAAGACGCACCATTAGCTCAAAGCTTTGCACTATGCATCAAGATTTCTAGAGCCTGCTGTTAGTGGCAGAAAGATAGCCCAGAATCTGTAGATTTTTGTAATGTACAGGTCGTGCATAAGCTTGCAGTGGTCATTGCATGAGGAGGCATTAAATGATAGTTGGGTTTGTGAAGGCAGCGACTTTTACACATTGGTGTGCAATTATTTTGGAAACAATGCAGTGAATTTGGTATCCAAAAACTAGAGTTCCTGGCTGACTGCGTGGTGAAAATTGCATTCTCCTATGTTCAGTTTCATGACACTATTAGCACAAAGGCCCGAAAATTGCTCATTGTACACAGTTAATGCTTCTTCAAGGGATGACCACTGCACATTTATGCACAACCTGTACATCACTGCAATCTACACACTGTCTTTTTTTCTACTGATTCTACTGACAGTATAGCTTTGTCTTCATTCATTTTTACCGCACGACACCATGGCAATATGTCTGTTCGTCCGTCTCTCCATCCGTGTGACAGACGCTGGTATTGTGTCTAAAACAGTTATACATATCTTGAAAGATTTTTCACTGTCGGGTAGCCCCACTATTCTAGTATTTCCATACCAAACAGGATGGCAATATTCTGATGGGGACCCCCCTAACAGGGGCATCGAATGCATGGGGGTATGAAAAAATCACGATTTTCGAACAATATCAGGCGTTATCTTGACTGATGCAAGATAGAGCCATAGTTACTGTGGAAGGCAAATAGGAAATTACTCCAAGCTTTCGAATGGTACCAGTTTGAATGATCTTGAGTGACCTCTGACTCAGATTTCAAGGTCTCTACATTATTCAACGTCAAATAACTAAAAAGTAGTACAAGATAGAGCTGTATTTACAATAGCAGACCAATAGGAACTTAAGAAGTCATATATAGTCTATCGAACGGCGCCATTTTCAGTGACCTTGAACGACTCCTACCCCAGGTTTCAAGGTCACGCCATTTTTGACGCTAAATTTATCAGAAACGGTACGATATACAGACATAGTTTCAATGGAATACTGATACAGAATTACACACGCCCTACTCAACAGTGTCTTTTTGAATGACCTTGAGTGACTTAGCAAAATATTTAATGACAAGAAGTGTCTAAGTCCCTGGGCTACCCAGCAATAGGTGACTTTAAGATTCGCTAAAACTTAGTTCTTAACTTTGGTTTTAAACCAAAACTCTGTTTAAAACCAAAGTTAAGCGGAAACTTAAAGTGGCAACAAAGTTTGGTTTTCAACTCGGTTTAAACTCAAGAAGTTCCGCTAAAACCGAAGTTAAGAAGTAACTTAAGAAGTAACTTCGGTTTTAAACCAAAGTTAATCTGAACAATCCAGTTTTAAACCGAACTTACCCAATGCAATTAGATAGTTAACTCCGCTAAAACTCTGGTTCTTAACTTTGGTTCTAAACCGAACTGACTTTATCTTTCCGATTAAATTTAGACTAAGATGGTCGCTGGCGGCAAACATAAATATTTACATTGCCAGCGACCATGTGCTTGCTAATCGCTGGAGACGTGCAGCAAATTTTCTACGTGTTTTAAAAATAATGCCTAAGCAAAGAAGGTGATCACTTGTCGATGTGGCTCACTGCTCATCAAACCCACGAACTCAATAGGTGCAGGGAGCACTAGCAGTCTTTAGACGGCAAGAAGGGCACATCGGAACTGCACACGGTTACTGTGGTTATTAAAACCGGTTTTAAACCGAAGTTAATCTCACCATTGGTTTAAAACCGAATTTAGCATTCAGATTAAGCTTTGGTTTAAAACCTTAGTTTAAAACTTTGGTTTTAGCAGAAACTTAAAGTCACCCAGTGTCCATTTGCCTCCACTTAATACTGGTTTGTGACAGACAGACAGACAGACAGATGGACACTGAGCTTATAGCTATTATATGCTGTACATAGCTGTGCTATGCTGCCATGCAGAAAAATTGAATCACTGCTGCGTGCCATTCTTATATTATTTTTTAGTATTTTCAGCATAATATTGTTTACTGCAATATACTGGCATATTATTAACATATTGCAATTTTTCGTTATGTCAACAGATGTATCAGAATATGTGAAGCAAGGCACAAAACTGAAGGTGTCAACAGAAGGGTTTGATGTGGGCAGGTTTGCATTTTTTTCTGTTGTCTTGTGGTTGTATCATTAGAATAATTACAACACTGTGTATTTGTCTTTAATCCAACAAAATCTCTGCTAGATAAAGTGAAAGTTGCAGAGGAGTCAAGTAAGATAGCATGAAGCTCAGGTTCTTCTGATGAAGGCCTCTGATAGAGGTCGAAATGTCAAGTTGAAGGTAATGATTTTGGTTGTGTTTGATGAATTTAACTAATAGCTGACCTATTGCTGAGCATTGCGGAAAGTGCACAGATGCGAAAACTGGCACTAACCCGTAGTCCTGACCTTATCCAATCCACGAGGCAGGGTCCTGATCGTAACCGATTTACGAGGCGCGCAATAAGTGACTAACTGTCAGACCGTGGTGGATGGGAGATATCATTCCTGCTGCCAGTAAGGCTCTGTGCTATTAGCCTACACAGCAATGCAAGCATGCAAGTCTTATAGTACATTGGCGTAGAGTGATTGCTGACTTCTGGCAGTTTTCAGTGTGAAAAGCTGTGGACGTTTCTGCTTTTTTCCTCCACTTAATTGGTACTTGATTGCAACACTGCTGACGTGTTTGTCATCATACTGTTAAATCTCTCGAGCAGTTTACTATCTGAAACTCGCGTTACAAAAGTTTGCAAATTACAAATTTGTGGTTTTAGTTGCAAATTAAACACCATTCAATTGCATTTTGATGTGTTATCTTATATCTTTCATTGTCTTGACATACACATGTACATTGTTGGTTTTATGTTCAGCTCATATTTTTCGATCACATGTGGGTGCTGTTCAGCGGACCTTGGGCGCCTGTATCGTACTACACCTCGTAATCTTGATGAAATCCGAGATATGTTTACTATATACGTCGACACCATTGAAATGTAAGTCTGTTATCTATGACATTTATGCTACTGTTACTTGTTTAAAAGTTGTAATCAACTAAATGAGACGTTATTAAGAGAAGCAAATGTGCATTGCCATAAGTTACAAAGTGAAATAATAATGTTGATTGTAGGTGTGTGCATGCCCCTGTACCAGTGTGTCTAGAACTATAAATCAGAAATGATCAACATGGCAAGTAGTCAGTGGCCCTTAGTTGTTGTAGATATAGTAATAAATTACTTTTGGCTTTTGTTCTTTGGCAGTACAAGTCTGTCTGTCGCTGTGTGGCAAATACTGCCTAACAAAGCAAATACAGAACATTTCTTGGCCGCTTACTTAATGATAAGAAAGGAAAATGGAAATACATACCATTGTGAAAGTGCTCGGAGAAGACAGAGCTGCAGTGCTGCTTAAGATAAATATGCTGAAGCACAACACAGCTTGTTAATACGTGCACAACGACATGACATCTGCAATGCTGCCTATGAAGTACATGTCCTTCCTGAAGGGCTGGATTTAACAGGTAGGAGACCTGAGGCCAACCAAGCGTTGCTTGTAAGGCATGGTAATGGTAAAAGGCTATTCCAGAGATGTCATCCGTTGATGACATACATGTGTAGTGACCAAACGGTGAAGAGTCTTCAAAATGTTGAACACCCGGTGACCCGGGGCAGACATATTCTTCAGGATTGCCTGGGCTCCTATAACTCTGACCTCTGCATTGAAAAATTTCTGACTATCTCTTAGTTACCAGGATGGCCGTGCTGGATACCTTCAGTAAAAAACAAAAAAAAAATGTTTGGTGGGAGGCCTGGGATCACAGGTCCTTTGCCCCTACCTCCCCAGACTCTTGTTTATTGATACCAAATTTTGTTGCAGGTCATATGTGTAATGCACAATGAAGGAGTTGCGTGGGTGAAATTGGTGTAAAAACTGAGATAGCTGAACTTGTCGCTGCAGTAACTCGGAAACGGTGGGAAACATGACTAAGGTTGCTGTCCGCCACTAATAGGAAATGCACTTATAACGGCTTTTAACTCGTACCATGTTTGATGACCTTGAATGACTGTACTCTGCTGGTTTACCCTATCTGTCTTTTTCTGGAGCTCTGTATAAGTGAACGAAGATAGAGCTATGCTGTCCATGACAGAAAGTTAGCATAGGGTCTTGGATTTCAGTGACGTAAAGACCATGCATGAATTCACAAGGATCATCCTGTGAATGTGATAGTGTAATAGGTTGTAATGTCCAACTAAACACAATATAGGTCATTTCAGGGCTGATTGTGTGTGTCAGATAATCCAATCAATAGTGTCGTAACGCTGAAGGCAGGTTCAGAAACAACACACACAAGAACTTAGCTATCGCCAATAGATCACGCGTCAGCTGTGCACACAATACGTCTAGGGCATTTATAGGCCTAATTACCCCGTGACCTTGAAATCTAGCTTAAGGGTCACTCAAGGTCACTGTAAACGGAGCCATTGGACAGATCATACACGACTTAGTGGTAATCGAGTTAATAGACGGTGAATAATATCATGACCTTGAAATGCGGCTAGGAGGCCAGTCAAGGTCGTTGAAAATGGTACCATTTCAAAGCTTAGGTATGGTTTCCTATTCGCCTCCCCGCATAGTAACTATGGTCGTATCTTTAGCCATTTCAGAGATATTCAGCGTCAAAGAGTGGCCTGACTTTGAAATCTGGGTTTGGCGTCGTTCAAAGTAATTGAAAATGGCGCGGTTCGATAAACCATGTATGACTTGCTATTAGTCTGCCATAGCTCTATCTTGTACCATTTTCACGTTATTTGATGTTGAATAATATCGTGACCTTGAAATGTGGGTTAGAGGTCAGTCAAGGTCATTGAAACTGGTGCCATTCGAAAGCTTGGGTGCGGATTCCTATTTGCCTTCTATAGTAACTATGGCCATACCTGTAGCTGTTTGTGAACTATTCAGCATCAAAGAATTGTGTGACCTTGAAAACAGGGTTAGGGTTCGTTCAAGGTCATTGAAAATGGCAGCATTTGATAGATCGCATATGAGTTCCTATTAGCACTCCATAGTAACTATGGCGATATATTGTATCATTTACGAGATAGCGAGTTATTGGTCGAAAATCACGAAATTTTTCTACCCCACCTGTATTTAACACCCCCACAGGGGGTGACCCAGTCAGAATTTCGTGAATATGTTTGATGCTGATAAAACTAGAATGATTCGGCTACGGTGTGGTGAAGAAAATGCGTTAAGCTGTTTTCATACAATACCGGAATGTAATGGACGGACTGACTGACGGACAGATTTGCTATATCAGTATTGCGCGTCAGTATGCTGACTCGCGATACAAAGCAGCGTTTTTTTCGGAGGGGGGTAAACCCATCTAAAAAGCAAAAACCTGCCCCAAACAATGGAATTTCAGTTTTTTTTGTGGCAGTAATAATTAAAAATTTTATTATGTTTAAAGATTTTATACCCATGAGTAATGAGTTAGCAAATTTGTAGCTATGTAAAACTATTCACGAAGCTAAATAAATGCCCAGCTGATGAGCTGCAACAAGTCAAACAACCAACAAACTTTTCACGTTTTATCTTTTTTTCACAAATTATTTTAAATTGTTTCCTCAGTTTTTATTATCAAACTCTGTGCATATTACACATGGCTTTAAAATTACACATACCGAAAAATCTCGCATATAATACGCACAATTTTGACCTAAAAATGCGTGTCTAAGAAAGGGGTGCGTATTATACACGAGTAAGAAATTTTTCAAAAAAATACTGGAATTTAATCGTAGCATGTATGGTGATAAACCGACATTACTGATGATAGGCAAGTAATCCCAAAGAGATAACGTAATGTAAACTTGCGTCCTAAGCCTCATACTGACAAACAGAATTCAAGCCAGCTACGTTACGTTACGTCAACGTCATTGCCATTTACTTACTTTCAAATGAAACACTATTAATGGCGGTAGCTTTGTTTACTGTTTTGCTATACAATTATACTTTTTTTTATAAATTAATTATGAGGTCAAGGTTGAAAATTGTAATCTTATTGTACGATGCATCGACTACTTTCAACGTAACAGTCCAGTATTTGCAATGCAAGCATTTTTCGACGTTTGCCTGAAGCCGGGTGCGTATTGTACATGAAAAATCTGCGTATTATACACGAGTGCACATTATTTGCGACATTTTACGGTAACATCGGTTTTTAAGTCATGTCACAGAGCTGTTCTCTTCTCCAAGTTCTCAGTGCGTAACTTTATCTACTTTGCTATTCAGGCAAACAATAATCATGTTATAGTAAGTAACATTTGAAGTCAACTTTAAATTTCATTACTTAAATTGTAATTATAGCACTTAATAAAAGAACCCCCTTGCCTCCAGTTGGCCACATCTGAGATGTGATGTTGGTCTGGAGGAAAGGGAATATAAATACAAACTGTCTCTGTGCTACAGTATTGTGTACTATTACAATGGTGCACAAAGATACGAGCAGTTCTTACAGGTCGGTCGACTGTATTGGGCTTTGATCTTGCTTGGTTTAGCTCTGTCTTCCAAGTGCCTCTGTGTCTTCGGTCTTAATGGTGCTATATAGATACTAATTTTTTTTGCATACATCCTTTTAGTGAGCTGAGCCTGGTGGGATTGACCCTTGACCTGGTTGACTAACCATCATCCTTCAGTGCTATGACACTGTTGGTTGGGTCATGTGACCCGTAAGATCGTCTCAGAAATGACCTATAATGTGTCGAGTGGGACGTTAAACTCTACTATACGATACCATACTGTCTTTAGAGGAATTAACAATAATAGTGCAGTTAATTACTTTCCCTTTACATATTTATTTGCTGTGGACAGCATCTAGTACTGCTCATTCAAATAAAAAATCCGTGAAAAATCCAATGAAACACAAAAAACATGCCAGTTTGGTTTTTAAAAAACCCAGGTTTTTAACCCTGGTTGGAGGACAGTGGTTAGTCAACAAGGCTCAGCTCACTAAAGTGAGGGTGCATGTAGTGATTAAGCAATTTTGGGCTTTTCTACTGCAATTGTCAAAGCAGATGTATGAGCATGCAGTTTCTACCTTGTAGGCTACGAATGTTTCAGAATCAGGGCCTCTGTGAGGAGCCTTTTAAATCAACTTCAATTGGTCAAATATTTCACATTTTACTCTTGTATCCAAAGAAACAAAGAAAACCCAGATAACATTAAATCAGACACTATATTTTTTGTCCTACTGTTGTGATGCACCCATGATGTTATTGTGTTGAAATCGGTGCAAAACATGACCAAACGTACTGTAGTTCCCTAATAGGAAATCACATGAGGTCTTTCGATTGGTCTGACAGTTGTTGACCTTGGACAACACTGAAATGTCATACCAATGGATTGAAGCTAAACCAGTTGGTTATGGAAAAGAGTGAAGTGGGCATGGTACATACACCATGCACCATAGAATGTATGTGCTGCCACACATTTTGTCAGCAGCAGCGAATTTCTTGTGTTAAACAAGATTCACCTGCCGTGTTATACTAATTGTGGCTGTGACTGTCACAGAATTTATGAAACTAGATGTTAACAGATATTGGGATATAGGAATTTTAGTACAACAAACTGACGGTGTCTTTACAGTTCTGGTAGTGCGTAACGATAGAAAAATTAATTTTGAATTTATTAATTTAGCTGTAAGATATTCGGTGTGGTGTCTAAAACCATAGAGCAAATTTACGCAGATCAAGCATTAAATTATCTAAAATTCCTACTGGTCGTTTTTTCCACATCCAAAAATGTCATCAATCTCAGGGATAGAAAAGTGTCACACACTCATAGATGGGCTGCTATTGGGTGGAGCAGTATATTAATGCTTCACTCTTTGGCCTGCCATGTCACAGCTAATAACAAGGAAAATTGGAAAATCCAACCTGTACGAAAAATTCAACCACGCCCTCTTTGTGTTGAGTGTGATTGATGCACACCACAGATAAAGTTATTAAATGAACATTTTAAAACAAATTTACAAAAGTCATAATTTCTCACAAAAGTGCCATTTGCATTGGCAAAATCAATATTATTTATATATGGTACATCACTTTGTACAACCCCATGTGTGTTATGCGATAGGACGTCTTTACGACTGTGCTTTGTTTGATTTGGTGACTAGTCTGGTGTGGTGCATGTTTGTTGTCAGTTGGTGTAAATGTTCGTGTCCATGTAGGTACCAGATCGGCTGCAGACAGCAGCAACCGTTGACGGCCGACAGTGTTCTAACGATGACGGAAATCAAGTCTCGTCTTGGTCAACTCCAGAAATCTATAGATGAGCAAAGCAAATTTATCGAAGAACAAAACAGATGTCTTGATGAGCACAAGAAAGTGAGTCATATGGTGACTCCTAGTATAGCATTAATAGTAATGTTTACACGTCTGTGATAGTGTTAATGGGCAGCTTGTGCTAAGAAATCGGTCACATTGGGTCACTTTATCTTTTGTTTATACCCATGTTTAAAACTCTAGAGGTCTAAACCAAATACTCAGTTTAAAACCTAACTACAAATCAGTATGCATCACCTTCGAAATTCTTTCACCAATTGATTCGTAGGAAAGTTCTCTGTGTACACATCACAAAAATTTTCACCTCACCTGCAGTATGTTGCTACACTACCTTGTGAAATTTGAAAATCAAAAATATTACCGACTTTTCACATTGAACATGGCAACGAATATGTTTAACTAAAATTTAATGTCAGATCTGTATGACCTGTGACAAAATATCGCACTAGTGATTTTACTTAAATATCTGTACAACATATGAAGTATAGCCTAGAAAGAACGAAGACAGTGTGAAGAAACTGAAGATAATCATGGTGAAAAAATCGCCATGATGCAACAATGTTCAACTGAATAAGGTTCAGCTGTTGATTTGAGACGTCGTCTGACAAACTTCAAAATGTTAGTCAGTCAGTCAGTGTGAGCAGTCTTGAGACAGTCTGTCAGTCAGTGTCAGCAGTCTTGAGACAGTCTGTCAGTCAGTGTCAGCAGTCTTGAGACAGTCTGTCTAACTACTGTTAAATGTTAAATCAAGTACTCAAAGTGTCCTCAGGAACATGTAAACAGTTTTCTGGGATGCTGTCAAAATCAGCTACATTTTTGTATTTTCAACTTAAGCTATTGTAGCAACATATTGCAGATGTGGTGGAAATCTTTGTCATTATACATAGAGAATTTTCCTACGAATCAGTTGGTGAAAGACTTTTGAAAATTAATCCACAATTGCCAAGTTATTATCAAACATCAAGTGCTATTGAGACAAGGTGTATATAAAATTGTTTTTTCCTTACATTCTTGTCTTTACCTTTTAGTTAGCTGAGCTTAGTGAGATTGCCCTTGACACGGTTGACTAACCATCGTCTTTTAGTGCTGTGACACTGTTGGTTGGGTCAGGACATGTAAAATCTTCTCCAAAATGACCTATAATGTGTTGAGTGGGCCATTAAACCCTACCATACATACCTTGGTGGAGGGAGACTCAGGTTCACACCGTCGTGCCAAATATCACTGTTGTGGCTTTAAATATATGGGCTTACAGCCCTCAAAATTGCCAAAAATGGTAATGTTTGGTATAAATTTGCCCTTAATGGAAAATCCAGGGGGTCCATAGAAAAACTTTAATATAGGTGCCAAACTACAATGCAATGGCACGATGCTTGTTTTGAAAATTACGCTGCTTAATAGCGTTTCTGTTATCACAAACTTCGTAATTTGAATGCTTGACATACAAAAAACAAACTACAAATCACCACCAAGGCAATGTAATACCAGCAGGCCGTGCAATCCCTTGGGCAATTCTGACGAAATTTTGTGTCCTGGAGGGATTCCTAATATTTCATTAGTCCGTTCTCTTAAGCCATAAATTTCAACATTATATGTGTAGAAATGTGGTCTTAAGTAGCTCAAACTTGAGAAAAATTTGAATTTTTGGTAAACATTTGCCACTAAGGGATGAATCCCCCCGAGCGATTTCTACAAAATTAGGCACAGGGGAGGGAGTCCAAGGTCCACAGTCTGCACCCTTGTGCCAAATTTCACCATCTTGGCTTTAGAAATGTGGGCTTAAGTCCACCAAAATCATCAAAATATGGATTTTTGTTATATATCTGCCCCTAAAAACTTTAATATAGGTGCCCAACTACAATGCAGTGGCACCATACTTGTTTTGAAAATTACACTGCTTACAAAATATCGCACGTCAGATTTGGCATGTGAGAGGGGTCTGAGGTCCGGAACCTCATGCCAAACCTCATCATTGTGGCTTTTAAAGTATGGGGTTACAGCCCCCAAAATTGCCAGAATTGGTAATTTTTGGTATAAATTTGCCCCTAAAAGAAAATGTTGAGGGTCCATAGAAAAACTTGAATATACAGGGTGGTCCAAAATAAGTGGTGCCCCTGACTTATGTTTTTCCGATAACTTTGGTAAAAGTACACCAATTTTAACCATTCTTTCATTGTTACAACAAGAAAATCATGGCGCGTAAACGTAAAATTGTGACGACCACTTCACCTTAATTCTGTCCCCACACTACCTAACAGTACAAACACTACTGCTAATGTGAATGACACAATAATATTTTGCATATGCAATATAAATCAAGTTGCGTATTTTGTTGGCTAAGATGTTTACTTACTTATTCACAGAAATGCTTCATGACGTCACTATTACGTCCTATTTTGTTTGTGTTAATTTTAACAGTTATAGTCGTTTTTGATGCTTGAGATGGGCAGAATAACAAAATGATCGATGTTTGATCATGGGCTTGCGCACAGAGAAGAAGTGGGGCGCCAAGCGCCTTATAAAACAGTTTCAGAACAAGCGATGGTCGTTGAGAAGTGTTAATCGTCTGCTTAACAAAATCGACAATTTCGGGACAACCAAAAGGAAGTCGGGCAGTGGTCGTCGAAGGTCTGTCAGGACACAGCGACTAACATTTTGATGGTTGAGGATATGGTACGCAGCCAAGACTATGTTCCTTATAGTCACAAAAGCCCCCGGGAGGTGGCACGTGAACTGGTATCTCTCGCTCATCTGTTGTACGCATCGTACAAATGATTTGAAGTTAAAAGCGTTCAAGTGACTTGTGGTGCAGAAACTTGATACTACCTGCAAGGTGAAGCGCCTACAGAGATGCCAGCAGCTTCTTGCAAGATTCCCCACTGACAAAAGTGTTCGTAGCATTTGGTTAAGTTTATGGATGAAAGACGTTTACGGTCGCTTCCCCATTAAACAGTCAAAATGACTGTGTGTATGCTGGCGCCAGTCGAAAAAGGGACATAGCCACCGCTTGACTCATTCGTCAACGGGAACATTTCAGTCGCAGCATCATGGTTTCAGTCGGAGTGTCACGAATTGGGAAGACAAGTGTGGTCTTCGTCGATGCTGGCGCAAAGATCAATAGCGCATACTATTGTGAAGTCATCCTAGGAAAGGGCTTGTTGCCTGATATTGAAGCAAAAATGGACACTTCAGCAGGATGGCGCACCTGCGCACACGGCTCGTAACACAATGGAGTACCTGGAGAAAGAGAAGATCGATTTCATCGAGCCTGACATGTGGCCCCCAAACAGCCCGGATCTTAATCTCGTCGATTACACTGTCTGGGGTGCCCTTCAGCAGCGAGTTTATTTTTATTTTTTATCCGGTTTTGGTATTTAAGGTGCTGCGGTTGTCCCTGAAACCGGGGTAGGCAACACCTGGCAACGCCTCTAAAGACTTGCCAAAATATTGAAGCAGGGTTTTTA
>Ga0209338_1000505_pt1 | contig 12211 bp, 7 predicted proteins | sample OlaalgELextract1_FD_187374 | JGI IMG/M metagenome (GOLD analysis project Ga0209338, IMG submission 187374) | Olavius algarvensis symbiont microbial communities from Tuscany, Italy - Type A ELBA extract 1 (SPAdes) (version 2) | ecosystem: Host-associated > Annelida > Digestive system >... | reverse complement strand
TTCGGTAACAGTTTTTGTATTGCCGATCAGTTGCATTGCTTATTAAAATTGTGACTTACCACTAAATCAATCAACAAATCGATAAAATTAAGAAGAAAAAAAAAATTAATTAATAAGTCACTTCATATAATCGATAATCTATACCTTATATGCGTATTGAATGTTGTTTCGAATTCAATTCGTGTGTCATTTATAGCGTGGTCGTTGTGCCTTTTGTTGTCTATTGTCTAACATGTTCGGCGTTCTGTTGTGGTGAATTGACTTGGGTGTCGCCATCTGCCGAATAAATTGATAACATATTTTCCCTTTCTTCGTTGTGTATATCGGTCATATTCACTTGCGAATTCATAATATCGTTATCGTTTACGTTATCGTTTATCATGCCTATTATTTTAATTGGACTTTAATTATCAAATTTATATGACTGACGTATTGTTCAATTGCTTAAGTTATTTTCTGTCTCTGTGTAGATGCAAATATTCTGCAAATTTTTGGTTTGTAAATTTGACTGGTTCTTTATAACGTTACATAATGGTATTGTTTGCCGTTAGTTTTGTATGTTTGTTTCATCTTGTTTGTATGGTTCTTTGCCTTGATCATTTATTGTTCACTTAAAATTTGTATCCAAATTTTCAAAAATGTCAGGGGGTGGGTGTGGCGGTCCGCTATGCGGGCCACACAGACTGCCTGGAATTTCCTGTCCTATTTAGAAGAGGCCACGCTGCACCCAGGACTATATAAGCGCTTGCGCGCTGTAGTCGTGGTCTGTTTTAGCGATTGCGGTGTTGGAGGTGGATCAGTGGGCCTTGTCTCCTGGTTTGGTCATAGTAGATTAGAGTCTAGAGTGTGTAAGACAATAATGTTAAAGTGTTGAAGTCGTTCTGGTAACAGCGTGAAGTTTAATTAAAGTTGAAAGTAATTCTAATAGTTGTTTTCTCAATTACTATTATTAAGATTCTCCCGCCTCTCGCATCAGTCCTTAGGTCACCAAAGGTCACCGGACCCGGCTACCGGACAAGCGTCCTACAGCTTGGTCCCACATGGTGGAGAAAGTTCGGGATCAGCTGACATCAACTACCTGCCGTTCACCTTCCACAGGTATACAGTGAGTATGTGGTATTCCGTATTATTAATGTTCAATGCAGAATAATGCTGTTAAAGCAGCGACGTGTAAACGGGCTAATTCTGAGAGCAATTTAAGCTGGGTTCCTAAAAAGACGGATGTGATTTTATCTAAACGGGAGACTAGAAGTTCAAAGCCAGAAGTTGTTTATCGTTTGTCTGACGCTTCCGCTGTCGAACCGTTAGCATCACCGGGAGCACCCTCTTCAGAATCTATTGAAGATTTACCAGGTTCACCATTGTACCCCCTAGCCCTAGAGGAAGTATTTCACAATACTCCCCCACATTCTCCTCAGGTTAATTTATTACCGCCATTGCCAGTTTTTCCTCAATATTCACCGGCGCCACCGGTCCCAGTGGTAATTCCTGGTTTGCATCCAGCAATCCCTGTTCAAATTCCGCCGCTTAATTTTAATCCACCTCCACAAAACGATAATATAGTTGAACAGCCCTTGCAGGACATTGATATGGCGGAGGAACGATCCATGAACCCAGTCCCGTTTACAGGTCAAGCAAAGGATCCCGGCGCAGCGGAGGAATGGCTTCGCCATTTCATTAATTACTGTCAGTATCGGGAGTATAATGACGATAGGACTAAGGCCCTCTTCAAAGTACTGATGGTCGGCGCAGCTGGCGACTGGTTAGAGAGCCTGTCGCCAGCGACTAGGGACTCTTGGGCACTGTTGAAGGAGGCCTTTAACAGTCGTTACAAGGCTCCCGATGTTGTTAAGTTCCGCTCTGCTAAACAGATCTTCTCCCGAAAACAGGGATCGGACGAATCAGTGGACCAGTATTACACACAAATGAGGAAGCTTGGTAAAGACATTGAGGTTGACGACAAAATGCTCAGTTACGCAATTATTAACGGTCTTAAAAGTCACATTTCGGCATATGTTACTCAGCAAAAGGCCACTACCTTGGATGACATTTTGAAGAATGCCAGGATAGCGGAACTTACTGCTCCGGCGGAAGGTTCCACCAGTGATCTCCTAGTGGAACAACTTGCGGACATGCGTTCACAACTTAACAAAATGAATGAAGCCTTTATGAGGGCAACAGCTGCGCCCGTGGGTCCGTATCAACAGCCCGTGAGGCCACAGCAATCATTCAGAGGAGGTGGACAAGGAGGTGGTTGGAAAGGTCAGCGCACTCCTCGCCCCTATTGGGCGGGTCCGAACCCTCGAGGTCAGGGGGGACCGCAAACAAATTTTGGCCCTAGAGCCATGATGGGCCAATTTAACCGTTGGCGCCCCTCCGAACCGACGACAGAGTCGTTTCAAAGACAGCGTCAGTGGCCACAACAGGGCCAGACAGGAACACCAGGGAAATGCAACAAGTGTGGGCGTAGCTCTCACCAACATCCAAATTATTGCCCGGCAATAAACTCTAATTGCAACGTTTGCAATAAGCGCGGACACTTTGCGCGGGTTTGCAGAGCTGCGGCTCGAAGCGCAGTCCAGTTCACCGATCGACCTGAATGAAGGTGCGCACTGCCTCAGGCCGGCAGGGGCAGTGGGCACCCTGGAGGTCGTCAATATAGTTCAAGATCTAAGCCAAAACCTCGTAATGTTACTGCTAAAACGGTTACACACCCAATAACGGATGACAGTTTTATTGTTGTTAAAGTAGGACAGAGACAAATTAGAGCCTTATTAGACACTGGATCGTACGCCAGCCTGATCAGCGACAAATTGGCTAAGACGTTAAGGTTGCAATTTTTGCCGTCACAAATGTCCACAGGACTTATTACCGCAAATTGTTCTCGTATGCCAGTTATCGCTGTTGTTGAGTTTCAGGTTAACGTATCAGGTCTGTTCATGCCAGTAACCGCCAAGGTGGTTGAGAACCCAGTCCATGATCTGATTTTAGGCGCGTCGTTTATGAAATATAACCAGGTATCAATCGATTTTCGCACTAAAACGGTTAGCATGGCGGACGATCTAGTCCGCGCACCTTTACAATCGGACAACAGAGTACAGAAGTGTGTCACCTGCGAAAGGTCAGTTTGCATCTCCCCGTATAGCGAGGCCATTATTTCGGCGACGTGCGACAGAAGATTTGATAACCAAACAGTGATTCTTGAACCACTAACACAGTTCCAGTTCCGTCGTTTCGCCTTAGCCCGTTCATTCAGCCGCTGCGAGAACGGCAAGACCATATGTCAGGTCGTTAACTATAATCCGCAGGCGCTAGTGCTGCTACGAGGTACAAAATTAGCAAAAATCGAACCTTTAAACGTAGTGGCATCCTGTAAACTATTTAACGAACAGGCTGAGCCTGAAGGCGATAACGAGCCAGGAACTGTTGTTTCGCAACCACAGAGTAATGAAGTATTAGAGCATTTTAGTGAAGAGTACGGATTTAATATTAATCCAAAATTAACGCCAGATCAAAGAAAAGAATTATTACAGCTGTTATATGATTACAAGGCGGTATTTGCTCGTACCCTTTCTGAAATAGGAAGGTATCCCTTTCATCAAATGGAGATAGAACTGATTTCTAATAGAAAAATTTATCAGCGAAACTATAGAATGCGCCCTGACGAAGTTGAAACTGTTTTACAGCAAGTTGCTGAGATGCATGAGGCTAATATTATTGAGCCCTCAACAAATCCTTTTTACAATTCGCCAATATTCTTAGTGGACAAAAAGGACAACACCAAACGGATGATCGTAGACTTGAGAAGATTAAATGCCAATATTGTCCCAATGCAGGTTCAGTTACCTAAAATTAACGAACTAATTGATGAAATTTTAAGTTCAAATTGTCTGTATATTTCTACAGCCGACCTCAAATCTTCCTTCTATCAATGCAGTTTAGCTCCAGAATCAAGGCCTTACACCACGTTTTCCGACCCTGAAGGTAGAAAGTGGCAATTCTGCTCAGCGCCGATGGGATTATCCACATCTCCTGCTCATTTAACCCTGATTTTATTACGAGTTTTTGCAGGAAAATCCCGCAAATACGGTATTTACTGTTACCTCGATGACCTACTGACAACAGCAACGACCTGGGACGAACATATAACTAATTTAAAGGTCATGTTTCAGACACTTTTGGATAATAATCTAACAGCTAACCCCTCAAAGACAGAATTGGCTTTTAATGAGATTGAGTATCTCGGATTTTTGATTAGTGCCTCAGGCGTCAAGATAAGCCCAAGAAAATTGAAGGTCATTGAAGCTATTCCACCACCTAAGTCCAGAAAGTCCTTACTTCGTATTTTAGGAATGGCAAATTTCTGGAAAAAATTTATAAAGAACTACAGCCAAAATACCTTTCACATGCGTCAGTTACTGAAAAAAGACGTTGACTTTACATGGACACCCGAATGCCAGGCCGAACTCGATTTTCTAAAAAAGTCCCTCACTAGTGATCCCATTCTACAGCCTCTTGACCCAAATAAACCTATGGTTATACTATGCGATGCAGCAAGCCGAGTAGGTATGGCTTGGCAGCTACTTCAACAACATAAAGACGGCTCCCTCCGTATTGTCGCTAATGGCGGCCAGGCCTTGACCCCTGCACAAGAAAACTGGACCATTTCTCAGCTAGAGTTGAGTGCACTCGCGAAGGCGTTGGAATGTTACGAATGTTATGCCATTCGTCAACCTGTGATTGTTTTTAGTGACAACTCTCAGGTGTTACATTGGAACAACTGGAGGCCGGTCAATGCTCGCGAAAGGAGGTTAATCGCGTATATATCTCAATTTCAAATTACAGTCAAGTTTGTCCGTGGCTGTCATAATGTTTCCGCAGATTGCCTATCTCGCATTTTCAGCGAGATGTCTCAAGCTGCTAGGGCTGAGTTTATGCCGACGGCACAGCCTAAGGATGACTTCGTAGTGTCTGTGCATCAAGAGGAGCAGGAGGAGGAGACCGTTCCCGTTGACGGGAGGTCGCGTGACTCGTGGCATGCTTATCAGCTAAGCTACGAGAGCCTCGAGATTGGTGAGACTGGCACGAGCACTAGCTGCAGCAGGCTCGATCCCAATGCAACGCCATACTCGCCACGATATTTGATTGCAGAAACAGCTGACTGTATTGCAGACTCCGATATTAGAGATGGGCAATTCCAAAAAACCTTACCGGAAGGTTCCGATTTAAATTGTGCGGTAAATTTGGATTTAGCGGCTTCTGACCCGAACAACGAGAATGATGAACAATTAAATATTAATTCTCTTGACATGCCGTTAATTACTACATCGGACTATTTACAGGACGAAGAACTTAAACACATGTATGCATATTTGCGAGATGGTATACTGACTAATGATTGTAAAATTGACCGTTTAAATATCCTTATTTCGGACCAATATTATTTAGAAAATGATCTGTTGTACCGTATTAGTTTGCCTCGATCAAAAAAGGTTAGTAGAGTTCAACCGTTGACGCAAAGGCTCTGTGTTCCAAAAAAATACAGACTCCAGCTTTTAAGGAAATACCACGATGAACTTGGCCACTTTGCTAATGAACGCGTCTATCTTACAATGGCACCCTTAGTCTACTGGAAAGACCTTTATAAAGATGTCAAGGATTACACTTCTACCTGTGACTTGTGTCTTAGGGCAAAATCGAATTTTTCGTCAAAGGTCGCCCCTTTACATCCCTTGAAGTCAGCGTCTGAGCCATTTTCGATAGTACATTTGGATCATAAAAATTTAACGAGGCGGACTCAAGCCGGGAACACCGCGATTCTGTGTATCATCGACTCGTTCTCAAGTTGGCCAGCACTCATACCGGTCCCAGATTACAGTTCGTACACCACAGCAAAAGCCTTTTACGAGAATTGGATTACACTATACGGCGTCCCAAAGCAGATTATTACCGATAAAGGTTCTGCTTTTGTTGCAGCATTTTTTCAGCACTTGGCTGCGTTTTTGAACATTAGGCACATCACTAGTGCTTCACAAGTTAGCAGGACCAACGGCCTAGCTGAGAATCTCATTAGAAAGGTAGCTCAAATGATCAAATTATATTCAACTGATGACACTAAGCTTGAAGCAGTTCTGCCTTCAATCGAGATGGCGTTAAGAAGTACAACACATATACGATTGAAATTGAGTAGTTACGAGATTATTTTTGGCCGACCCATGCAAGTAGGTGGTGTGGGCGATCTGAGTAAACTACCTACGGCGCCGCTTTCCCAACAGCAATATTACCAATGGCTAACACATAGATTAGCCGACTTACATAGGGCGGTCAATGAAAATCGAGTTGAATCAAAGTTAGAAATCAAGGAAAGATATGATAAAGAACACAAGGCGTCCCCTCCCAGATGGAAGATTGGTGATCGCGTTTTATTGTTGGAAAAGAGAATTAAGCCTCATTCTAATGTGGTCCTCAGTCACAAACCGTACTCTAATGGACCGTTTTTTATTACTGAACTGGTTAAGGGTGAAGAGGACATTGGCACTGCTTACAGGCTAGTACATGCTGACACAGGGAAAGCCTTCAAGAAGTTGGTCCCTGCTGAGCGGTTGAAACTTTATACCGCCGATAATCGAGTCGAGTTAACTGACAGGTTGCCACCTGGCGAACAGCTGGCTAACAGTAAAGCTGCCGGCGGTAGTTCGGTACGTCCAGGTACGATTTTGCAACCACAAGACAACGTGCCTACACAGGATTGTCAACCCGCTATTTCTATAAAGAAAGAAAGAACGGTTAAAAGGAGGAAGGAATATTTAGTGTTGTTCGCCAACGGAGAGACGGCATGGTGCGATTTTGTTACACCAACTCTCCTAGAGTATTATAGATGTGAACAGCAGGCAAAACGAGACAGACGTAAGAAGAAGAAGAAGAAAGGATCGGGTAAGACGGGAACTTAAGGACACACAAGATGACCTAGGACTCGGCGCTGGGACTTGGGAAGATCCTTAGTCATTAAGGATGAATAATTATCCCAAGCCTAAAGTCTTCGCGAAGCAATTTAAATGTACATGTACATAAATAATTAATTCTGTGGCGCTGAGAATTGGTTCCTTGTGATGTGTAGAGATGACAATCAAAGTCGTTGTGTCAGTCATTTTGACTGCTGTGTTCCTTGCTACTTGGTCAGCAAGTGAAGTTCAAGGTCAGTTTTCGTCAATGAATAGTTTTATTAACAAGCAGAACTACGGATATGTTTTGCGCAAACGTAGTGGAGCTACTGTTCATTTGGTTACAGCAGACGCGAAACTCTTGTTTTATTATCGTATGCCAGACGTGAGAACCCTGGGAGTACGTTTTGCTCACGTGAATTGTTCTACTATGGGTCAAATGGAACGTCATTGTCTGAATCTTCATAATTTAATCGCCACGTTTCATAATATGAAGGTCAAAGCCAAGTTACATCTACGGAAGCAACTGTCAGCGATCTATGATGTTTTGCATGACTACGATACCATGCGCGGTCAGTCTAAACGGGGTTTTCTAACAGACATATTGTCTCATGTGACAGGTCTTGCTACTAAGGATCAACTCGAACATCTCCAGAGCATATTATACCAGATTGAGAAGGGCATTCAAGTAGCCGCAGACGCATGGCGTTCAGGCACTTCCACCTTCGTTAAAGCTGTGGAAGTGGAGAGAGCTAGGACCGATAATATTTTTAGAATGCTTAGACTACATCGAACATCCATTCAGACCTTACAACGAGAAGTGGTCAGAGCTTACTATGGTCAAGTCGAGCGGGATGCGTTCTATGAGAAGATGTTGCAGGATATAGTGTCATTGATTTTTCAGGTTTCTGAAGTCGATGGATTGTATGAGGCTATACAAATTTTAAATACTGGACATCTCCCTCATCAGATTATTAATCATAAACAGTTTAAGGAATCTCTCAATGAATTGCAAGTGCAAATTCGTGAGCATCATCCATATCTGGTGTTAGTACAACCAGATGTGAAATATTATTACGAACAAGCTCGCCCCAAGATTTTTCGTTTTGATCGCCATTTAATTATCATTCTGGATGCTCCTCTTACTTCAGCGTTTTTGGCAAAGCCCTTGCAAATTTACTACGTCGATAAAATACCCCTACTGAATCCACATAATAAAGATCACTATACGTTGTTAGTGGCAGACTTTAATGTAGTAGCTTTCAACCCAGATATTGATTATATCATGGCCGCCGACGGAGTGCACCAAATACCTGAATATTTGGACTTGAGACAGTCACCCCTAATGTTAAGACAGAGGGCAGTGCCCTCTTGTCCAGTTGCGTTGCTACAAGGAGATTTAGCAGGTATCAAAGAGTTGTGTGGTTACCGTATTCAAGTAGGACATCTACCTAAGCAAATTTTTCGAGTAGGTGACGACAAACTGCTGTTTTCTAATATTGCAGACGTGACTATTACTTGTTTTGATACTAATACGACGATTATCACGACAGCCAGACCGACTGGACGTCAGTTTGTTGTTCAATTTCAGTGTGGATGTGATGTTTCTGCAGGAGAGTTTCAAGTACCTTTAATATCTCTGGACTGCGATTATGATCGTAATTTAAATGTCTCAGTCCAGGCTGGCTATTTGATCAATCTTCCTATCTTGACTGAATTCTTCAATGAAACGGAGTTGGATATTTTTTCAGCGGAAAGTGTTTTAAACACTTCAGTTCCTGTTAACCTTCCACCTCTGGCAATAGCCAATCAGGAGTATAACGACGCCTTGCTTCTCGATGAAGAAGCATCTTACGACCTACAGTCACTTATTAATCAGACCAAAAGACAAAGCACAATGTATTCTTCGCTTGCCCAATACCTTTACCATACACTGATTAAGGCTAATCAGTATAATAAGGATTTTGACGTGTTCAACACCTTAGATTGGTTAGTTCTCATTGCCACAGTGGCTGGCTTCTTGGCATTAATTTGTTCAGGAATTCTATACTATAAGGTTCGCACTATCATGGCCATATTGACGGCGTCGCATTTCCGTTCTGCAATGGCCGAAGAGGTAGGTCTACACTATACCCTCTCCACTACCACCACCTCTTCCCTAGATCATTACGATAAGTTTCTTCAGTATCAGAAAGTTCTTTTAGAGGTTCTCCCAGTCGATTTGACTCTTCTTCTTTTATTAATACTTTTGATTCTAGTTTTGGTTGCTTATCTGGTCTGGAAGTATTTGAATTCGCGCAGAGCAAGTACCATTCTTGAATTGGAACTGGGAGACGGACAGCGTTCTTTGACGTGGTCTTTGGCTAAGCTCACCTTTCCAGCACAAAATTACAAGATTGAAGTTGACGTCAAAGCTCTAAATCTACGCCCTACGGAATTTCTGTTCTCAGCAGTTATAGATTGGAACGTCTCTCAAGCTGTTTCGTGCAGTAACACCCTACTGAACATGCCTCAGAACATTGGAGATCGAGTATATGTTCCGTTTTGGCGCCTCCCAACTCTACGCAAAATTTTAAAACACGAATTTTATTCTGTCATTCACATTAAGGCCAAGAACGATGACGTACTGGATTCAGTGTTACTCCATTCCTATGGAAGGAGAGCTGCCGGCCTTTTCCAGTTGTCTTCGATGGCTTATAATGTGGAACACGCTTCTCTCTACCCTATGGTATCTCCATAGGAAGAGCGAAAGCAGACAGACATTGTATTAAACCTAAATAATCTAAATAGACTATTAATATTATTGGTTGGGTTAACGGGTTAACCCCCCCCCCTTAGCTCATCGCGTATTTGCGATTCTTTTTAAGTTAGCAAAATTTTAACAAATTGTGGTCCCAAGCCTAACTGTGCGACTGGAACTTAATTCCAGAAGAACTGGTGTCTCGTCTTGCACGACGCTCAGTGTAACTATTTGTCATTGAGCCATTCGACTAGACACTTTTGACAACCGTTTTTATTCGCACGTATTATTGCGGGATACTTTGCCCTACATTTGGATTATTAAACAATTTTTCTAAAGATCAAATTTTATTAGTATGCCCAGATTTTGAGAGATTTCAGCGAGACGAGTGACGAGTGCATGCATGCGGTGTGTTTTTTTTTGCTTTGTTATGCTATAACGCTTAGCATGCGTTTCATTGCTTGCTGACAAGCATGTTACTTGAAGTCGTTGCGAGAGAAAGGCTTGATTTCTTGAGAAACAAGTAAACCGACGGTTTAATGCTAGCGTGGGAGTGAGTGAATATTGTAATCACTTATTCATTAGTTAATCTTAGCGCGTTCCGTGTGTTAATGTTAATCATTAGCATTAGTTTTTGTTTTCACGCATGATGCCTTATTCGCTTGGTCACGTTAGACTATCACTAAGGCAAGGCTGCGCGTCGTTGTTGTCGATATATAACTTCCGGCGCGGGTCTCGGCGCGAGTATCGCGTTTGGCGTTTCGCGGCGAGAGTTGCAGTCAGAGCGGACCATTCTGCAGTGCAGAATTTCTATGTGCGCAGTTTCGGTGTAAACACCGGCTGTGGCCAGTTGACTCGCAGTTTCAGCTCGGCTGCTTGCTGGCTTAGCTGGGGCAGCGAGTTACGAGCTGCTGCTGCAGCTTCAGCGGCTAATTTACGAGCTGTCGGGACGAGTTTGCGAGTTTGCGTTCATACGTTATTCAACGTCAATGCAGTCTCTCTGTCTTACGTCCGTCGTATTCAGCATTTGTCAATACATCTTGGTCCTTTTCTTAATAAGCAGTAGTTTTATCTCCGTTCTGTCTATATTGGACTGCCCATTTGGAATTTCTTGCCGTTAAGAAATTCTGCCATATATTTATAACTTGGATTTCTTGAAGTCAACATATTAAGTAACAGTTTATAATAATAAACAGATTTGTAAGGCGCACAACGTCGGATCGTTGGGAAACGAATCCAGGCGGAAGTTTGGGTATATATCTGTGTTTGTATATTAAAGATGCGATACGGTATGTAATTGTCTTGGATGTTATCGTGCGACACTATCTTAATTTTGTATAATAATAACATTTATCTTGTATAACACGGTATAATGAATGTATTTTCGACACGTATATTTTCGAGTGTTTTCTCCCTACAAGTGTCGCGTAAGGTTCGCCGGTAAAATATTGCAGATTTTACACGAAAGAAAACGTTTGAGCATGGACTGTTATATTGAATATTTTCCTTAGTGTTCATAATTATTCTTTTTCAAATGTTTGGTTGGTTAAGTTAGTTTGTTAGTAAGCTAGTAAGCTAGTACATTCTCCAGAGAACGATACAGCGAGTTGTTTTTTCCACCTCCAGTACACGTAGGCTATTGATGTTTTTGCACTGTATGACATTGACGTCGCCTTAGCCTAGGTTGTTGTTTTGGCCTTGGTTTTTTGTCTGCGCGTAAAAAGTATCTGCTGACGTTTGGACTGTGAATAATGACTTCGAACTCATATATTTATTACCTTGTTTATCCACTCGAGTTGCTGGACGCGGTTGTTTTTTGCGTGGAACAAAAAACGAGCCGGCCTAGTTGGAGGACTTGCAGCTAGATAGGCTGCTTCTTCGCAAGGTCATGTTGTTGTTGTAAGTTTTGTCCTCCGTTCACCTCAACGACTTTTACAATTCAAGTGTTAAGTCACACCAAATATTACTTCAAATTTTTATCAGTTTACTATCTTGGTAAAAGCCTTTGTCTATTATTTATGATTGAATTAATTCAATTTACATTCAGATGTAGGTGTGATAAACTGATGAGAGACAGAGATCTGATAAGGCGATGGAGTCGAAGAAATGATTCTTTCACGTTTTGCACCAATAATTACCCCGAGGTAAGTATGTCGGTCTACAAAGAGCGTAAAGCTCCCCCGGACCGACCGTTGGCCATAAACTACAGTACGATGTTGAAAAAGGAAGACGAAGGAAATTGAACTTGGTGCGCATATTATGAGAATCATTATTGAAAGGCACTCCGAAGAGTCGCATGTTATCTCTTGTTTCTCCGTCAGTTTGTTACCTTAAATCTGTCATATATTTTAGTGTCAGCTACTTACAGCTGCCAAGTCATTTTGGCGAAGGTTTTTGCCAAGATTCGGTAACAGTTTTTGTATTGCCGATCAGTTGCATTGCTTATTAAAATTGTGACTTACCACTAAATCAATCAACAAATCGATAAAATTAAGAAGAAAAAAAAAATTAATTAATAAGTCACTTCATA
>Ga0209338_1000504_pt1 | contig 12219 bp, 7 predicted proteins | sample OlaalgELextract1_FD_187374 | JGI IMG/M metagenome (GOLD analysis project Ga0209338, IMG submission 187374) | Olavius algarvensis symbiont microbial communities from Tuscany, Italy - Type A ELBA extract 1 (SPAdes) (version 2) | ecosystem: Host-associated > Annelida > Digestive system >... | reverse complement strand
TAACGGACAGACGGACGGACAGACAGACAGATGGACGACTGGACTGACAGACAGAATTGCTATATCAATACCGCGCGTCGGTGTGCTGATGTGCGATAAAAATAGCTGCTAAAACTTGTGTGTGTTACAGCCTTATTTAAGTGTTACCAGATCAGATGCGACATATGTCTGCTATTATTTTGTTTGTTGTTTGCTTTATTAACTGCTACCATTTTATCAGTGAATACAATTGTTTATTTAATGAATTTCGTTACTGGATTAACTAGAAAGAATTCAGATAATACAAACCTCTGCCATCGCTAACCATGCATGCTGATGTCAGCAGTTATCCCATATTGGTATTTCCCGTAGTGGATTTTCCGCACTTCAGTACATCTCCCGTAATAGCGGCTAATCCCAGTTGCTAAGAAGCAGGGCTTCTTGGCAGTGTTAAAGGAAACCAAAAACAAATCCATGGGTCCACATCCTGATCTAGGTCACCCCCGAAATCCAGTCGATTGTTTCTTGCCGTAAGGTCTGCCAAACAGTTCATGAAAATAATTCATCTCTAACATTTTTTGGTAATCCTGCTGACAGACAGACAGACGAACAGACAGACAGACAGACAGACAGATAGACAAACAATCCAACCAGTGAACAAACCTAGGCAAGCACACATCTTCTTTGCTGGAGATAGTGTGAACCACAGGCCCCGCACATACGACAAAAAGTGTCACCACCGGAATAATCCCAAATAATACCTCTATGGTGTGAACAATAAAACACATTTTGTGACAATTGTATAGAAATGAGAACATTTACATCAAGGCTTATATAAATGACAGTATTATTGGCAACACTCGGGTGTAATGATTGACGACTGGACGTGTGCAGGATGAGAGCGTTGAAAATTGGGAAATTCGTCGCACAGTTGACGGCAAGGAAAGCAAACCCTATGTTCTGGATGGAAGATTCAAGGCGATAAAGCCAGGAAACAAGATGACGGTAACAATATATCACAGATCTCATTTGTGACTTCCAGTACTATGTTACGCTGTGCAGTATCGAGCAAAGTTTAATAATCGCACGCGCATCGATAACTTAGCGTAACGAGGTGGGTTGTTTTCAGTAATGTCGGTTTTTGAGTGTGTTTGATTGTTAACACGCCAACTCTTGAACTGTCTGAGAGATCATCATGAAGTTGTTACGGGAGTAAGATACAGTCAAAAACTCTAAAGAGTTCGAAAATGGCTGCATTCCTGTGTACTACGGCGCGCGGGTCGTGATTTAACGTCGCTTACCTTCTGGTTATTCTGGTGTTTGCACTCAGAGTGGCTTCACTCGACCTGAGCCATACTTCTGTGGATAGGTGCAATGAGTACTCAGCGAAAGCTGGGGAGTGAACAGGCACATCGCGTGATACGCTAGCCCGTATCCGTAGTCTTGCAGTGTTTGGCTGGTGTCTGGCTGAAGGGATAGGTAACGGAGATCAGCGCCGACGTACGGGAAGCGGTAGCTTATTAGAGGCGTATTCGCGACGATGCGCTATACATATCCACATTTACTTTACTTATTTACTTTACTACAGTGACAAACCGTAACGTTGGCTGTGTAGATATGGGCGAAAGGTGCCAATCCAGGTCGAGCTGGACAGAATGATTTCGAGATGGACGAACAATCATGGGGCATCGGAAGTAACGTTATCACCAGACTGTTTAACACCGAGGGAGACGTAAGTGTTGTCTGCAGGGTGGCCCAAAAACGAGGCGACTTTGTTTGATTGCTGACATCTTTAAAACGCATAAATCATTAAAACAAAAAAAACTGACAGAAAAATAAACAAACAAACATATAAATAAATACTGTGAATAAATAAATACATAAGTGAGGCCAATTTTACCGATTTTAACTTAACAGAAATCGATTTAGACATTTAGAGGTAGAGATGATGAAGATGACGATATGAAGCAATCAAAAGTGGCCTCAGTTTTTGAGCCACTCTGTACTTGTACTCGTACTTAACCCTTTAGAGTGCAGAGGTAATTATATAGTGCCACATTAAATAATATGAAGTTGGTACACTGGCCGTTGATGGCTGATCTGTTACATTTGGTACAGCGAGTAGGGGACTGGGCGGGGATTCCGTTGCTCTGTGGTTTTAATGTGGCCATAAAGGGTTAAGGTTGATTGGCTATGAAGCTAGTCAGCTGAAGACTCCCGTATCTGTTCGTTGTTTTGCTGCCTAGTCTCGCCGTAAAGCCGTTAAGTCCTAAAGCATTTATGCGAATCTTTCAAAAGCTTTGCGGCATAAAAACGGTAAAACAAAAAACTTACTGGGCAAGAAAGACTTGGAAACACATGCCACAAACTGTTGACTTTTTGACTACGATATATCAGATATATATCTATGAAATTTTCTCTGAAACTCACGTCATTGTGTGGACTGTCCTTTATGTGGATTGTTCAATAATCTTAAATAACAAGTCAACAAAGATTTTCATCACATATCGGTACACTGTAGTTATACTTTACTGGTTGTCAAGGCAGCAGTGCAGACGTGTTGTGTGCGAATGTTGTAGAATTTTGAATATAGTCAAAAGACTTAAGTTCTTATATGGCTCTGTAGGCTATACAGCTGTAGTAGGCTTTAATATTATTTTTTGTTTTGTATTTACATAAAATATTAATATTGTTCAGGAACGCAAACTGTGATTATTGCCGCCGTCTACGGTCTGCCTATATAATACCTGCAGTATACCTGTAGTGTACCTGTAGTATACCTGTGTAATAAGTTTATTGATGTGTGATGTTTTTATTGCTTGTGCGATGTTTACCAAGTCTTTCATTAAATCGTTGTTTTTGCTGTATACTGTTGTTTTAATGTTATTCTAAGCTTCCCATTTACCACACAAAGACTAATAAGCTTATTTATGTGCACGCGTAGGCGACATGTAAGTGTTTGCACCATGCTACATTCCACCCCCTTTCCCTGGACTGCATTCAGTGATTGTTGGATTGGATCAGACTTATCGTGCTCATCGGTTTATTTTTACTTCATTTCTTATAATTTTCTGTAGTAGACTAATGTCCATGACACACTTACCAAAAGTCGTCGCCAAAAAAACGGTACCAGTTCCTGACGCGTCTCACATGCAATTTGGTACCGAAATTTTCTGGAACGAACCAGTTTCTTGTAACGAACATGTTTATGATAATGGAACCAGTTTCCTGGTGCGGGTTTTCGGCGCCGATTTTTGGTATGTTATGGGCGTAAACTGTTTAGCTGTCAGTTGTTGACTACACGTTGAATTTGTCGTATCGTATCGTATCGTATTTAACAGCTTTTTAAAATACACGGATTGTTGGACTTTCTGATGCAGGAGCGTGCCAGCTTGATCCAGAAAACCGTCTACTCGTAATCCACTCGCAGCCTGTCGTCAAGTTCACGTGCCGTGGATCAGCTTCGTGTAGAACTTACTTACTTACTTACTAACGCCAAAATCGTACTCGCTGGCTTCTTGCTCCGTTTGCTTGTTAAAACAACGACGTTTTCTTCCGGCAATAATGTCTGCACCCGATTGCATTCAGTGACGAGTTTGTAGATGTTTTAATTGTAAAAAGAGCAGTTATTGTCATATCCCGGCGTAGACGTTGGTCACAGCATTCTTTTTCGTTTCTTTCAAATATTTGTGCAAATTGAATGCCTGTGTGTGAATGGTTGAACATCATCAGTTAATGATAGACGTACTTAGTTGGCTTTAAGCAACGATTATTATGTCTATTTTTTCTTTAGTGAAAAATCTCATTTTTTAATCTTTAATTTTATTTGTTTTTTTGGCTGGTTAACTGATGACTGTTTTAAAATGGCTTGATATTCACTGATCGACACATATTCGAGGCTTGTTGCAGCTGCTGAAATAAGTTGCTGCTTATTAACAGTAGTAACTGATGTGGACCAATTTCTTTTTGGTGCTGGCCAGTCAAAAACATGGTAAACTGGAATGTCCACTGGAAATTTGTTTTAAAATTTTGACGCAAAAGGTGCATTCTATGGCCGTTCTAACCGCAAAATTAGGAAATAACTTTAGCAATTTTTGCGTACCTTGAGGCTAAGGTTTCCTGGACTGTCTTGGGTCAGCGCTTGATCGAAGCCATTGTAGTGAATTGCTTGCCTGGCTACTGTTATATGAATGCTTAAAGTAGTTTTGTGTATTAGAAAACCAGCATATAGCCTGCCGGCTTAAAGCCTACGTCGGTAGCAATGCAATGTCGGTTATTTGGATGGGCCGATGCCGACCAGTAGACGATTCGACGTAGCTAATGGAAAGTAGCTGATAGAGATTTTACAATGTCGCCAGCTTTTTAGCAACAATGATATTACATGCATCTGAGTAGAACTATATTGTCATCGTGTTCCTGCGCGTGACTACGACGCTGTGCGGCTCATTTCATTCCATGCTATAATAATAATATTAATAATAAAATATAATAATAAGAATAATAATAAATAATAAATAATAATAATAATAATATGTTTGATACTGCACAAGTGTGACATCAGTGCGCTTTTGAAAATACAAATAAACGGTTATTTTTTGTCGTTAATGACCGCTTAGCTCAACTCGAACGTGGTTGAAAAGCTGTACCAGAACTCGTATCATCTTTAGGCCTTACCAATAAGTGTAGATCTGTCCTCTGAAATTTTCGAAAGCGCCAGCATTGTAAGCTCACTGCAGCACCGATTTAGCGTTTAACGAGAGTATCGGCCTTGAGAAAACAGCACAGTCGTCTACGTCCGCAGGCAATACGAATAATGATACCATTTTGAGTCTGTAAAGTAAGTAAGTAAGTAAACTAAATGTGGATTTGTATAGCGCATCATGGCGAACGCACGCCTCTAATGCGCTACGGCTTCCCGTACGTCAGCGCTGATCTCCGTTAAACTAGCCATTCAGCCAGACACCAGCCCACACCGCGAGACCACCGATACGTCATTGTCGCTCATATTAAATACTATATTACACACTCGTAAGCTTGGAAATCACATTCATTTTTTCTTTCCGGTCATCAGAAAGACCATAAAGAAGTTTCTTTTAAAAATTATTATTTAACAAGTGGAGCCCATAACTGGCGCAGACCCATGGCCACCTGGCCAGGTGCCCGTGCCTAAGTCCCGACCTGCATTAGATAAATGAATAATTCCATAGACGAAAACGTTCATCGTTAATCAACGCAGCATTTGTATAAACACGCAGCTATAAGAAATGTTCAGCTGGAAAACCTACTCTACAAAAGAAAATGATACCTCCGCCAGGCCCCCGAATCTAACTTTGGCCTCATGTGACCTTGACCTTTGACCTTCTGACCCCAAAGTTGACTGTTTCATGCTTTTGCCCCGTAGATCACTTGTGCCAATTTGCAACAAAATCGGTCCGTCCGTTTTTGAAATATCGTGGTCACAATTTTGCTAACAAACGGACGGACGGACGAACGGACGGACAGGTGGAAAACATTATGCTTCTGGCCATTCTAGACTGGTGAAAGTAAATGTTTTCACAAGCCATCTTCGCAGTAATCGTCTAATGCATCAATAGACACCGGCATGCAGTGTCTGATCCGTCACGTCATTACAACATGTTGCTGCAATACCACGCCATGTTTGTCAGACAGGTGTATGCACTGTAAGCTGAAACAAATTACCGTCAGTGTTTCGGGAACGCTGTGCTACGGCATCACCGACGAACTGCAGTCAATTCAGAACGCTGCCTGTCGCCAGGCTCGTGACGGGCATCAGGGAGGCGATGCGATCATAATCGCCTGTGCTCCACCAGCTTCACTGGCTTTCTGTGCTGCAGCGCGTCGTGTTCAAGATTGCGACTCTCGTCCACCAGTCCTTGTCTAGCAACGCCCCGGGTTACCTGGCCGACGACTGTCAGCTCGTCGCCGACGCCCGTGTCAGACGAATGCGTTCTGTCGGTCGAATGTGCAGCATTTTTAAAGACAGGACCTTTGCCGCCGCAGGACCACACGTCTGGCACAGTCTGCCGCCCAATCTCAGACGATGTGGGCTGTCATACGGCCAGTACACGCGGTTGCTGAAGACAACGTTCGGAAAGTGAGGCCACGGCGCAGTGTGAACTGTTTAACTGCGCCCAATAGAAATATTGTTACTTACTTACTTACTTAATTCACCTCCGTGCTACACTTACTGGTATTGGAACAGTTATTACCGCGCGACGCGTATGCATAGAGCGGACTATGCCGTGGCAAGACGTCTGTCTGTCCGTCCGTCTGTCTGTCCGTCACACGCCGGTATTGTGTGTAAACGGTTATACATATCCTCAAAGTTTTTTTCACCATCGGGTAGCCCACCATTCTAGTTTTCCACAGCAAACGGGATGCAATATTCCGACGGGGACCTCCAACTGGGGCGCCGAATGCAAGGAAGTATGAAAAAATCACGATTTTCGGTCAATATCGGGCTTTATCTCTGAACTGATGCAAGATAGAGCCATGGTTACTATGGAAGGCGAATAGGAAACCGCACTCAAGCTTTGGAATGGTACCATTTTGAACGACTTGAGTGACTTATAACCCAGATTTCTAGGTTACGATATTATTCAGCGTCAAATAACTCAAAAACGGTACCAGATAGAGCTATACTTACAATGGCGGACCAATAGAAAGTCGTATATGATCTATCAAACGGCGCCATTTTCAATGACCTTGAACAACCCCTAACCGAGTTTTCAAGGTCACGCTATTCTTTGACGCTGAATATCTCATAAACGGTTAAAGATACGGCCATATACTACGGAAGGCGAATAGGAAACCGAATGGTACCAGTTTGAATGATCTTTAGTGACCTCTAACCTAGATTTCAAAATCACGATATTTTTACCGTCAATTAATAAGTAGCTCAAAAACGGTACCAGATAAAGCTATATATACAATGGCGGACCAATAAAAAGTTGTCTATCGAACGGCGCCATTTCCAATGACCTTGATAGACCCCAACCCCAGTTTCAAGGTCACGCCATTTTTTGACGCTGAGTCTCAGAAACGGTACGATATACCTATTCAATGAAAGGGACTTACACACGCCCTACTTAGCAGTGTTATTTTCGAATGACACTAAGTGATCTTGGGTGACTTAGCAAAATATTCAATGACACGAAGCGTCGCGCGGTCTCTCTGCGACAGCTGAGTTTCTTGTTTGAAACACAGTGTAGTCTGTTGTACTTTATCTTTTTGTCGTGCAATTTTTGTAAGTCATCAACGTTCATACGACATCATTGCAAAATTTGCAAATAAATATAAGAACTGCAATTTACGTCATCTCTGTCGCGAAATTTTTACGTTTTAACTATTAAATACGGGTCAAGATTTAAATCTTAGCGTTTTCTAAAAAAACAAACTCTTGCGTAATTCATAATAATATAAATAACTGGAGGCATGTCGGCGTAGATAGCTCCGCTGATGCTGTTCAAATTTAATATTTAAAAAATTCGCCAAAAAAAATAAAATTAAAAATTTCGAAAATCTGTTCCACATGCAGTTTGTAGCGTATTGGCACACAGATCTTGTGTGTCAAGTTTCGTCAGAATCAGACAATAAATGTAGGATGAGTGATGACTCACTCACTCACTCACTAGTCGACCTTCCTCGATGACGGTTGGCGACAGCAGACGACCACTCCAATATCTTTCTTCTTCATTGTACTCGATCTTGTGACATCTCCTTTATCTCCTTTAGCTGAATGTATTCGCAGCCAGTCCACTCTTCAATGTCGTGTATCCACTGTCTTCTCGGTCTGCCTTGATGCCGTAACCCTTCCATGATTCCTTCTAGGACTGTAAGTGCCAACTGTCCTGCACTTCCCCGAGGATGAGTATAGCGATTTGCAAATGTTTGATGACAGACAGACAGACAGACAGACAGACACGTACACTATAAGCTCCGCTGCGGAGCTAAAAGGTCATATTTGACGTTTGACATTTATTCATCGTTATTCACCATAATTCATGGTAGCAAAGAAATGAGAACTTAACTAACACAACAGTAACTTAACTAAACGCATCAAACATAAAAACATGTTAAGCACAACATTACAACGCAGCAATGAATTTCTGAAATCGCCGTTTCAGCAAGGTACTTAGCAACTTACATCCAAATAGAGTCTGACAATAATTAACAATCTCCAGCATTGCAGGTGGGTGAGGTGGAAATATTTGTGATGTGGATGTATACATAGAAAATTTTCTTAAGAATCACATGGTGAAAGAATTTTGAAAATCGGTCCACATTTGCCAAAGTTATTATCAAACATCAAGTGGCTTACTTTTTTGGAACACGGTGTAGGGTTATTTTTGCTTAGCACGCTTCCGAATTATTTCTAATATCCCAACATTATTACCACCCACGCAGTATCCGTTTATTTGTCAACGCAGTAACTCTTGAACGCTTGAGATATGATCGTGAAATTTTTATAGGAGCAAGCTGTAGTCAAAGCTCGGACGAGTTCGAAAGTGGCCACATTCCAATGCACTGCGGCGCGCAGGTAGTTATTAACTCCGCCAACAAGGCGGAGGTTATGTGATCGTTCTGTCTGTCTGTCTGTCTGTCTGTCTGTATGTCATTCTGTCATACTGTGAGCAGGATTATTGAAAAACTAATGAGCCGATTTCATTGAAACTTGGCGTTATGATTGCGCCTACCAATCGGAAGAACAGTGCTTAACTTTTGGTGGGGATTCCGGATCACTTTTCCGTTTTCCTCGCCATTGCGGATTAGGGGATTTTAGGAGATTTATATGCATTTCTCATACAGTCACCATCCGATTTTTACGAAGCTTGTCGAAACAACTGACATGACTGACGCCGACAAGGTAATGAATCCACTATATTTTGGGAGACATCCGACAGACATCCAGATCCGGATTAATCCGGCAATCCGGATACGAATTCCGGAGCACTTTTCGTTAAAATTTTGACGGGGACACGGGCCGTGTGACGATAGACCCGTGCTACGGCCGTACAAGACGGGCGTGTGACCGGTATTAGTGTACAGGCTTGGCTTTGATATACTTGACAGAGAATCATCCTACGTGAGCTGGCACGTCAAGCACGACCGAGCAGCCAGTCAGCAGCTAGGCCGCTCTGTACGTGACATACCTTCGTCACGCGCCGTCTCCTTATGCCACCCAGCCGTATCGTATTCAACAATGTAGTATGTGTTCTGTTCGTCGGTGCTGCTCAAGCCTATACACTCGGCGACGAAACTACATCTGCCAGATACCATCATATGAAGTTTATTTTTCGCCAACATGGCCAGCAACATGACATGGCCACGCCAAACCCAGAGCAGAAAATCGAAAGAAAACATCGTACCGTTTAAATAATTATTATGAGATTGGTTAAGTCATTCAGTACAAAGTACTGGTTTCGAGACCCGTCGCCTTTTTTTGTAAACAGATGTAGATGAATATACATTTTGCTAGCTCCGCAGCAAACGTAATGTGGCGTTGTGGTATTAAATAGGGCGTCGGACTGGCAACCAAGAAGTCGCTGACCGTTCGCTGCCAAGTAACACTGCGGTCAATACTGCATCAACACTGCGGTCGTTCCAGCACCAATTGAAAACTTTCTTATTTCAACGATCCTTTATTTATTAGCACTGTAATAGTGGTCTCGCAGTAACATTTGTTACTTTGGTCAATCAAATCCTCTTCTGATTGATTGATTGATTGAAGTAACTGTACTGTAGACAAGTAGTTTACACGTGACGTATCCATCGCTCACAGAACACTACACTGGTACAGTCTGCCACCGGCAGGCCCGTACTCCACAGGCAGAGGTGGGAGAGAATTTCTAGGGTGGTAACCCCAGAAAAATGCAAAATAATTGGGTCACCTATAATTTTAGTTCGAACCTTTGTTACTGCACGACGGATGCTAGTCTGGAGTAATACAGTGACACAGTGATGTCTGTGTCATTGTTCAATGCTTTATTTTAAGCTCAAAATTCACCAAAATTCGCCACTCAGCGGGGAAGAAAGGAGTGGGGAGGGTTAACCCCCCTAAATATAAATCCTGGCTATACGTGTACCGGGCGGCTGAAGGGCGGTGGTTGGGAAGGTAATCTTAGATCTGGTATCGCACTGGCAATGCGTCGCAGACCCATCGCTACACCCTCCTATAATATGCTCGGTGTCCTCTGACAGGAAGATGAGGACCGGCCCTACGTACGCTGCGCAGGAGCGTTGCACCCTTTGCTAATTTTGTCGACCGTTTGGTGAATCAATTTTACAAAGTATGTGGATCTTAAAACTTAACAAATTTGGAAGCTACTGCAACAATAAAACACACGTGCATGTCAGTAGAAGTACAGGGAGGGCCAAAAAGTAGGCCTACCTCCAAGGATTTTTGCGAATATTTCAACAACTACAAATCGCTATCACGTACTACTTTGCACACTAATTAGCCAGTTAATATATTTACCGGCAGTTATGTTAAGTTTTATTGTAATAGTCACAAAATGGCGAAATGATGCTATAATATTATAGTCAAAATCCCCCGACAATTGTTTAATTAATAAATTACGTTAATTAGGCCTATTGTTTACAAATATGGCAGCACGGAAATTACCTCGCAGTGACGTCACCGTTTTGTTAACATGATACAAAGTTTGTCTTAAAAATGAAAAAAAAGAGAATTTTCCTGTAAATGCTGTCGTTATCCGTAGCCAAATAAAACTAGGTGAATATGTCAGTATAAATCTTCAATAGTCACGCAAAATATTACAAAATTATCTTAAATCGTTGATGAGTTATTAGCAAAAGGTCAGGGGGATACTTTTTGGCGCTCCCTGTTGATTTGAGCTGTTGGTAGCTTCCAGCGAAGTTAAAGTTTAAGCACAGCAGGCTGCAGCGTGCTAACAAAACGGGAAAGTCGACCGACATTTTGCAGCAGTTCTAGTCGAGCCTTTATGAGTCGCCAGGCGATAGTGTCGTGTAAACACGACGTTACAGTAAGTAAGTAGACACTATAAGGAAGTAGGATATGAACGACGGTGTGACACGCTGAGACGGCTTAGTAACCTCTAGTATATATTAATAATATTGTCGACAGCACAAGGCAGTTGTGATCACAATATTAACATTGATCTGAGACGCCGGTCGGTATTCGCTCTCTGTTGCCCTGCAGTACGACGTCCGCGAAAGTCCAGTTACGGTAAACATATCGTAAACTTCTGTCGCTATAAAGTTTCGTGTCGTGTTAACTTACGCTTTGTTTTCAAACTGTTTGAACGTTTAACTTACTAGACTTAGACTTGGGCAACGACGTGTAAACTAGACCCCGTAGTCGATCGAGTCGAACGCAACGATCGACTTGGCTGTTTTGTCGATCGACTTCATCGACTAGTCGATGATTTTACGACTCGACTCGACTCGACTTAACCGATTTCCGATCGACTTGGTCGACTTGCGGCCAGATTGATCACAGCTTTCTGCTCGTGCTTGCTCACTGGCAGCTGACGCGAAAAATTCTGGGTCCGAGCACCTCAGGCCTTCCCAGTTCTAAGTGGAAGGCCTAGCTTTTTTTTCTCCTTCGACCCCTTAATTCTAACACAGTCACTCTGGACGAGAAAACGCCTGTGGCATATAAGAGGTCGGGGTAAATCAGCTTTTAGCCGCGCCACGCAGTAAAGCGGCTCTTTGCTACAGGTATGTCCGTCCGTCCGTCTGTCTGTCACACTCCTGAGCTGTGCTCAAACAGCTGGACAGATCGAGATGCCGTTTGGCACAGAGGTTGGCCTCGGCCAATGCCACATTGTGTTAGATGGGGACTCGCATCCCCCACGTAAAGGGGTCATTTCGGTGGAGGAAGGTTTGACCCATTGTGAAGTATGGGCAAACTAAATTACCCCGAAACGAAAGCATTTTTCACAGTCTGCATACGTAGCTCATTTAATTCCATTTTTACCAAATAACACTTCAAGGTCAACGAACGCATCTTAAGGTCAACGAACGCATTGAATATAAACTTTTTTGTATCTTACCTACAAAGTTCTTACAACCAGTCAACCTAGCTATCTTAAAAATCTGATCTCTGTTCATCCCCCTCGCAGTGCCCGCTCTTCACCGGTTGTCACCCTTTCTCGCCCACCAACCATCTCCTCATTGAAAATCACAGATCGCTCATTCAGATATGCATCACCCCGTCTCTGGAATCAACTTCCT
>Ga0209338_1000501_pt1 | contig 12266 bp, 8 predicted proteins | sample OlaalgELextract1_FD_187374 | JGI IMG/M metagenome (GOLD analysis project Ga0209338, IMG submission 187374) | Olavius algarvensis symbiont microbial communities from Tuscany, Italy - Type A ELBA extract 1 (SPAdes) (version 2) | ecosystem: Host-associated > Annelida > Digestive system >... | reverse complement strand
AGTTTTAGGGAACTAGGCCTATAAAAGGAGTGATTTTAGTAGTACTTATATCAAAAAAAGTCAAGTAGTATTTTATCTTATCATGCTGATATAATGAGAATTTTTACGTTTATGCGTCCACTCTATAGTCTATTTATTGATATCACATCATGTTTGCGCAAGATATATGCTGTAGCAAGATCGAATATGTTGGCACTGCTATGACTAAAATAAAAAAGATAGAGCGAAGCGATTCAACAAATATTCAATAATCAATAATCAATCTTCAATTTACATTCCCGGCTTGCCGGGTTAAGCCTTACGGTTTGCGGTCGACAGAATATGCCTGAGAACAATTTCAGCAAGTGGTTCTCCAAGGCGGGGCGGGATATCGTGCCCCATACCGTCGACCAATTGAAAGGTTGCGCCTGGAACCAGGCTGGCGGTCTCCCGGCCTCTTGACGGGGAAATCAGCGAATCGTCGGAACCGTGAACCACCAGGCTCGGTACTGTAATCGATTTGACCGCTTCTTTTGGGTTTGTTCTGGAAAAAATGGCAAGCAGCTGACGGTTGGCGCCGTCGGGCGAGTAGCAGCGGTCGAATGCTGCGGCAGCGACCCGCCGCTCGTATTCATCACTTTCGAAATACTGCTTGCTGCCGAATTGGCGGATGTATTCGACCCACTCCTGGATATACGCTTCACGGGTACTTGGAACCGACCACAGCGAGTCAATGAGTGCCGGGTCGACCGGTCCGCTGCCGGACATGATCGAGGTCATGGAAATTACCCGTTCCGGATATTGCACCGCCAGCAGCTGGGTTATGAATCCGCCCATGGAAATGCCGGCGATGTGGGCCGTTTCGATGTCGAGTTTATCCATGAGCGCAACGACGTCCAGGGCCATATCGTCCATGGTATAAGGCGGATCGATATCTTCGCCGGCTGTAAGCCGTTTTTTAAGTGCTTCGAGTTCCCGGCCGGCAATGCTGTCAAATTTAGTGGAAAGGCCGGTATCCCGGTTGTCGAATCGTATCGTCAGAAACCCGCGATTCGAAAACGCGTCGTAAAACGATGCCGGCCAATGAATCAGCTGGGTTCCTTGCCCCCGAATCAGAATGACGACGCCGGCGTCCCCGCTGCCTGATGCTTCATACGCGATTTCAATCCGACCTGTTTGCAGGATTTCCATTTCCGTTCACCTTCTTTGCAACACGATCCGGACAAGCCGGAATTGACTATTGACTATTGAAGACTTGCGGTATCGCTTGGGGCTTGAGGCTTCGCTCTTCGAGCTACGACCCCACACGTCGCCTTCGGCTTCCGTCTTCGCTCTTCGAGCTACGCCGCGACAAGACGACCCGACAGGTCACTCAATCGTTTTAAAATAGACCGTTCGACAAAAAGGCTCACGACAGGCAGAATACAATATTCGATGTTCGATGTTGAACGTTCGATGTTCGACGTTCATTAGTTTCATTCCTTTGATCAGACTGGCCGTTTTTTGGCCAACGGCCGCCGCTCTTATGAAACTGCATTTCAATAGCTGGAGTTGACTCCATCCTGGGCGACTTTGCCGTTGTAGGTTGGGTTGATCCAACTCCAGGCTTTGTTGGGTTTCGTTGCACTCAACCCAACCTACATTTTGCCGGTGCTATCACGAAATGCGAAACCCAACAACGGCTGATTTCAGAACCGAATCCCAAATGTTTCATTTCTAATCAGACTGGACGCTCGCGGTCAGGGGCAGCGCTCTTATGAAAATTCTGAGGAATGGTTTCGATTTTTATTTATTTAGACAGGATTTACCAGTCTTCGCTCCGCTGCGCCCCGGCACGCAGGATTATCAGGATTTTTTTTCGCCTGCGGCGAGGGGCCTTTGGGCCGAAGGCCGCATTATCCTGACGATCCTGTTGATCCTGTCCCATTATTTTTTATTAAAATAAGAATCCATTCCTCTTTTTCTTACCGGCTGTCCTTTAGCCGGAGGCCGCACTCGTGTGAAACTACATCAAAGTATATGGATTTACACTTTTATATATGGACGAACCACGAACCACACGAAAGTCACGAAAAGGAAAAATGAACCTTTTTTTGTGTATTTCGTGTATTTCGTGGTTTACCACGTACCATAATTAGTCAATACCTTGGCTTGTGGCCATAATCCAAGGCAGCACCTTTATCCGGTGATGTGGCCATTTTCGAATAGATGGAAAGATAACCGGGTTTTAATTTCTTGTCCGGGGGCGTCCAGTCTTTAAGCCTGCGTGCCAGCTCTTTTTCCCGTACGTGGAGTTCCAGTTTTTTGCCCGGGATATCGATTTCAATGAGATCTCCGTCCTCCACCACTGCCAGGGGCCCTCCGGCCGAAGCCTCCGGCGCAATGTGGGCCACGGCACACCCCTTGTTGGTGCCTGAAAACCTGCCGTCGGTCAGAAAAGCCACCTTGTCATGCCACCCCCTGGCGGCCAGCTGCCACAAAAACCGCTGGAGAAGCAGCATACCGGGATCGCCTTTGGGACCCACATGCCTGACAATGATTACCTGGCCCGGTTTTATATCTCCTGCGGCCAATGCCGAGCAGGCGGCATCTTCATCCGCATATACTTTGGCCGGGCCCTTGTGCTGCTGCATGGGCTTCGGTACGGCGGATTTTTTCACAAGGGCGCCGCCGGGCGCCAGGTTCCCGGTCAGAAAGATCAGCCCCCCGTCCGGTGCCAGCGGGTTATCGGCTGAGCGTATGATCACACCATCACCGCCGGCGGCGGCCTCGAGGGTTTTGGTTAAAGCTTCACCGGTAGCGGTCAACACGGCGGTCGACAGCAATGGTTCCAGTTCCTTGAGAACGGCCGTGATGCCCCCGGCCTCATCCAGGTGCCCCATGTGATGTTCGGGGGCCCCGGAGGGCGAGATATCGCATAGCAGGGGGGTCTCCTCGCTCAACCGGGTAAATGTCTCCGGGCGAATATCCAGATTTCGTTCCAGGGCAACCGCCTGCAGGTGCAAGACCGCATTGGTTGAGCCGCCCAGGGCCATCAGCACCCGAATGGCATTTTCAAAGGCTTCCGGAGAGAGAATGTCCGAACATCGGATGCCGGCGCTGAGAAGCCGCATGACTTGCTGACCGGCGCCAAAGGCCAAACGCATCAAACGGGAATCGATTCCGGGGGTACAGGTGTTGCCGGGAAGGGCAAGACCCAAGGCTTCTGCCATGGCAGCCATGGTATTGGCCGTGCCCATGACCGGGCAGGCCCCGCCCCCCTGGCAACCGCGTTCCTGGATCTGTTTGAACACAGATCCGGATATTTCACCGTCCTTGAACCTGCCGAAATGTTTGGGGGCCACATCCAGCGGCTCCAGTTCTTCACCCTGGTACCGGTTCAGCTGCATGTAACCGCCGGTGACCGCAACCGACGGCAGATTCAGTCGTGCGGCCGCCATGAGGTGACCCGGGATGACATCATCACAGACCGGTACAAATACCATGGCATCGAAGAGATTGGTCATGGCCACGGTTTCGATGTAACCCGCCACGAGGTCCCGATGGGGCAAATGATAGTTGTCGTGACCGGCCATGCTGGTGCAGATGGAACTGATGACAAATTCCCTGGGGGTTCCGCCGGCCGCCCATATGCCGGCCTTGACCTGGTCGGTCACCTTGTCCAAATGGTTCGCAGCCGGGTTGATTTCACCCCAACTGCTGACCACACCGATTTGAGGTCTTTGCAAGGCTGTTTCCCCATATCCGACACCCCGCATCATCTGGTGGCGTTCCACCATCGTATAGTCCTGCAGGTTCGCATCTTTTTTTTTGATTTTCATACGGCTCCCTCTTACACCTAAACTTCTTAAATCCGTGAAGTAAAATCACTCTATCGATTTAATTTAAACTGTTTATCTACAAAGCTCCAGTAACCGGCACTACACTTCCCTCCCCTGGTGGGAGGGATTGAGGGAGGGGGATAAAATAGATAGCATGCCTTCAACTTGAGCTTTCTGGATAAGCGAATAATTTAATATGACAGAGAGAAGCGATACCATAATTCTTCAATTTTCAATCTTCAATCTTCATTTCCCTGGACTAACGGGATCACCGCTACCCGGCGACCGGCTTCGCCGGGCTGGGTGTTGAAATTCTCATCTAGAGAAAGGCCTGAGCCGGCCGGCAACTTTCGCCATCGAAGTCGGATCGGCAGCGGCGTTTTGGTCTTCATCCGGCGCCGGCCATGCGTTTGACATTCTTATGCCGGTCATATTTCCGGGCATCAGCAATATCTTATTCCCAATCCATCCGGATGCATAGGGGCAATACATTATTTTTCCGGTATAATCCGGATATGGCATATAATGGAAGGCCATTTTGTATCTTCTTGCGCCATATTCCCAGTTGCGGTTCTGACTAAAGCTCCCGCTAGTGGAAAACAGTGCCGTTGTTCTTTCAAGATTTAGAATTTGATTTCCTTGATAGTTGCCCCTTTTGTGTAGCAAATCAGCCACCTTGGCGACATCATCGAGGTTTGGAAACCAGCCCCAGGCCATAAGCGGCAGTCCCAGCTTTCCGTCGCGTTCGATCGTTCGGGTCGTTGGTGCATGATAGATATGAATTGGCTTGAATACCTCCTCGGCAATCATTTTCCAAATATCTGCATCAGGGCCTTCCATCGCTTTTAAAAAAGCATCCATTGCCGCTCCCAGCGTAAACATATCCCGGTCACGATATCGGGCAACTTCACCGGGACCCCACGGGTAATTGCCGGTTTCCGAGACTTTTTTTAGCTTTTCTTCGGCAGAAGGCGTCGTATACCAAGCATCATAAGTTTTATCGAGATAATCCACGCCCATGCTGCTATGGGCCGTATTGGTGCCACCACCGATACCCGTTGCCATGTTGAGCGCATCCCCAAAGGTCACTTGATCCCATCCATTATGACTAGGTGAAAGATCCACATAATCCTTTATTTTCAAATTAAATACATAGGGTCCAAATTTTTGGGCCAGCCTCAACATGCCGATTCCCGGTCCGATGGACTTGGTGAGCGACCAGACGCCAAGGCGCATGTTCCCGAGAAAGGGAAAGTCCCCGTAGGGTGTCTTGCAAGGCTTGTAGTAAAGAACGCCATCGTAGACGAGAGCGCTCCAGACCAAATACTCGGGACTCATTTTACCTTCAAAACCCGCCAGCTTATCTTTGCCCACCTTTTTTTCCAAGACTGACCATTGGGCCATTGGAAACCTATTCGCCTTTTCGTCTGCCCAGGCGCTTTTCAAGTTATCCAGGTTTTCAATGGGTGTCCGATCATAGCTGGCCGGAATCTGTCCCCACGCGATAAAGTGGGTGGCAATATAATACGGAGCGGTTTGAGTAACGATCTGAAACCGAGCAGCCGAGACCGAGTTTTCATTGAAAAGGAAGGTGGCGATTCCATTATGGGTTTCATTTTCCAAGGAGTGCATCAACCCGAAGGGAAACGAGGCCCTTGACCACCCGTTGTCACCGGGTTCGGACCAAACTTTTCCCGGCTGAACAACAAGTTCCCAATAGCTGTTATTTGAAAGCTCCGGAGAGGGTGTGATCACTTCCTGGGTTACCGGCACCAGATCGTCATTGTAGGAATAGAATTGAAGTGCTGCCCCTGGAAATATTTGCGGGTCCTTGCCCAGCACTTTCCTTGCCTTAAAATCCGGCTTCACTTTCATTTCGGTGGCAGACAATACCAACGCCCCTGAAAAAGCATGGTGCGCCGCCCCGGCTTCTCCCACCGGCAGATAATTTGCGTTTTGAACCGGCTCAGAAGGAACATACCCCGTATCGGCCAATTCCTTATTGGTAATATGCTCTCTTTCTGCTGCTGCCGATGCAATTCCAACCATACCGGCACATAAAACCAAACAAAATACGATGAAAACAATTCTTTTGACTGCCGTGTATGTCATTTTAGACCTCCTTTGGCTATAAAAATAACGCGGTATGAGAATCATGCCTTAATATGCTATCGCCACCGGCTGAGCGTGGCCTCGGTTCCTTCCAGGGGTCTATCTCATTCCCCGGCTCTGCTGATGGTCGCTGATTCAGAGTTCAAAATCGTCGGTAAATGCGTATTGGGTATACCAGGGATCCCGGTCAAGCAATCGTTTCAGGGCCCGGCCACTGCGTACGTCGTCATACAAGTGAAATTGCCACCACAATTCAGTAACCCGCTGATAGCGACCAAAATTATAATCCTGCGGATTGTCGCCGTCTTCCTCAGGTGCCCAGGCATCATCATTGTGGGTGCCGCCTTGAAGCTCAGCCGGCAAACCGCCTTGGCCGCCGTTTTCCGGCTGAATGGCTACCTATATCGCTTCGAACGATGACGTCGGGATAGTCGTGTCGTCGGATCCGCCAATCAGCATCATGGGTCCGTCCTGGTTGCCCGGCGTCTGAATTATCTTGTTCCTGATGAGCGCGGCCGCTGGCCAAAAAAACGGCCAGTTTAATCAAAAAAGAAACTCTATAAAAGCAAATATCGTATATCGAACAAGGAATGCTGACTGTCGAAGTAAGGTATTCTATCGATCTAAATTTATCTAAAATTGTCAGAGCGAAGCGATTCCACACTTCATCACTCGATATTTCTTGTTCGATATTCTGCGGTTCGCTTTTGAATTTTCATTTAGTTTTATACAAGTAAGATCTATTCCGACATGCAGGCTCTAAATGGATATTGATCAAAATTAGCCCGGATGACAACGCTAATCAACCAGCGCCTCGGCCTCCATCTCCACCAGGTAATCGGTGCCGACCAGATCGGCGCGGATCAGGGTGTTGGCCGGCTGAATGCCCTTGAAGCGTTGGCCGTGGGCCTCGGCAACGGCTTTTACGTGATCCAAGTTTTCTAAATAGATGCGGGTGCGCACTACATCTTTAAGGCCGGCCCCGAGGCTTTGCAGGGCGCCTTCGATCTTGTCGATGACAAAATGCGCCTGCGATCCGGGGTCGGCCCCGCCGATGGTCCGGGCGCCATGGGTGGCGGTCGTACCCGCTACGGAAATGCGATCGCCGCGCCGCACGGCCCGGCAGTAGCTGGCCATCTCCTCCCAGATGGTGCCGCTAAAGACCCGCCGGCGGCCGTCCTCTCCCAGGCGGACCTCGTAAGGTGCAGGCAGCGAATCCAGATGATCGCTGAGATCCCCGGCGGCCGTCAGAAAAGGCGGGCGCCGGTACTCATCCCCGCAGTCGCCCGGGATTTCGCGCAATTCCGCCACGGCCTCGTCGATGGCCCCATGATCGTCTTCGGAGAGCGCGAATTGGAACAGCTTCAGATTATCCGCGTAGTGCTCGCTGATCCCCAGGCGGGCGCCGATGATGATGCCGCCCACCGCCGGCTGGTCGAGGATGTAGCGGCCGGCGACGTTGGCCATGGACACGCTGTGTCGCTCGGCGACCTGGTGCACGATCTGCAGCAGGTCCTGCAGCGCTTCCCAGCCGCCGGCCTCCCGGATGAAGCGCCCGTATTTCATCTGGGACCACGTTTCCAGCGCCTCCCAGTCCGGCTCCGGCTGGGCAAGCCAGCGTTCGGTCAGAAATCCACCGGCCAGGGTGCCGAAGGCCAGCACCGTGACACCGTGCTGTTCGCACAGCGCGAGCATGCCGTTGGTCCGGGCCCGTTGGTCGAGCAGGGAGAAGCACACCTGGTTGGAGACGATCTCGAAGCCGCTGTGCAGGAGCATTGCCAAATGGGCGGTATCGGTATTGGTCATCCCCAGATGGGCTATCAGACCCTCGGCTTTGAGTTCCTGCAGGTAGACCAGGGTGTCCAGGTAGCTCGGGTCGGCATAGTTCCAGGAGTGAAACTGCAGCAGGTCGATGCAGTCGCTTTGCAGGCGGTCGAGCGCCGTCTGAACGGCGGTGCGCACATCGTCGCGGCTGGCCGGTTCCGGCATCGGCACCCACTTGGTGAACAGCTGCGCGGCATCCCGCCCGTGCTCCCGGGCAAAGATGCCGGCGATCAGCTCGGCCGAACCATAGTGATCGGCCATGTCAAAGGTGGTGAAGCCGGCTTCGACATAGGGTTCCATCGCCCTGGCGGCTTTCGCGAGATCCAGTTCGCGGCCGTCGCGCTCCATATCGGCGATTTGCCAGAGGCCGGTCACCACCCGCGAGATGCTCAGGTTCGGCGCCATGTCCCATCGCTCTACCAAGTCCTTCATGATTTTCTCCATTTAGTTAGGCGTATATATTTTTATGAGCCTATATTTAAATAAACTAAAGATAAGGAATCAGTCTATTTCATTTCACCCCCACCCGGCCTCCTCGCTCGGCTGAGCTTGTCGCAGCCCATCAAGGGGGAGGAGTCCTACTTCCCTCCCCCGGTGGGAGGGATTGAGGGAGGGGGATAAAATAGCATTATCCTTTAAATTGTAGATAGATCCTTATTTTTACGTCTGTTTCTTGCTTTTTAGACTGATGTAGCAGAATAATCGAATGACTAAAGTGATCTAAGATGCCTAAAATGACTAAAATTAAGGAATCGCTGCGCTCTATCACCTTTTATAAAATAGATAGAATTCCAAAATTTTAGATCATTTTAGGTCATTTTAAATTTTAGATCATTATGTCCATAACAAAGACAAGTTGTGTATCTTAAATGAATTTTGCTAAGGTAATGGTAGAATTAACTTCAATTACTCGTAAAACACAGCCGCGCCGTCTTTAACAACGTACATCAGCATATCGCGCATCGTGTCACCATTTCCATCGAATTGATTGTCCCCCAAAGCCCCTGCCACAGACGGATTATAAAGGCCGATGGTGGACATTCCGATGGCGACATCTTTTCGGCTGTCGCCGCCGATCTCTATGGCCTTGGCCGCAATTTCCACACAATCGTTGGCAATGGCTTCCACGAGTCCCGGATCGTAGCCGAGCTTTGCTTTGAAATCGGCGGCCCACTCTTGAATATAGGGTCGTTTGTCTTCCAGCGAGAAATAGCCTGAGTAAATGGTGCCTTCGGCAGACTTGCCGGCGACTTTGATATATTCCGGGTGACCGATGCCGTCGGTACCGAGTATCTGGGCCTTCAGGGCCAGTTCCCGGGCCTGGCGCGCAATCAGGGCGCCTTCCTTGTAGTGGCCGGCGATGAATAGCGCGTCTGGTTTCAATCCCCTTATTTTGGTAAGCTGGACCGAGAAATCGGTGTCGTTCGGCAAAAAGGCCTCCGAGGCAACCACGTTCTTTTCATCCACCCCGATTTCCTTTAAGCCGGCCTGGAAGACTTCGGCCAGTCCCCGGCCGTAGTCGTCATTGACGTAAATAATGGCATAAGTTTTCCATTTTCCCTGGTCATTGGCCCATTTGGCCATGTAGCGACCCTGAAACGCATCGGTCGGTACGAGACGAAACGAGTAGGGGCCGGCCTTGGTATAGGCCGGGGCCGTGGCGCCGATGGCAAATTGCGTCAACCCGTGTTTGTTCAGGATGGGTGCCTGGGCCAGGGCCACGGTACTGGTCAGGGGGCCGACCATAATCAGGATTTTTTCATTGTCGATAAACCGCTGCGCGATGGAGGCGCCTTCCCGGGGATCGTTTTTATCATCCGCCACTTCAATCAACTCCAGCATGCGGGCCGTTGCCTGGCCTTTCGGAACGACGCCGCCCCGGGCATTGATCCTCTCAATGGCGAATTTGACCCCGACCTCGGATTTTTTACCCCAGGACGCAGCCCCACCGCTCATGGGAGCGCAAAGTCCAATGCCCAGGGTGTCCGCGGCTGTGGCTGATATCGTGATGCCAGCGATAAACCCGACAACCAACGCGATAACAATAAAATGTTTTGTCTTCATGATTCCTCCTTTTTGGGGTTTGAGGTTATAGCCGTTCAATGGTTCAGGGTTCAAGGTTAATCGATTCGGATTTAAGTCTAATTTGAACCTTTGAACGATTTCTAAAGGTTAATGGTTAATGTGCCTATCCCTCACCACCGAATTGAAGATTGTATATTGAAGAATTGTGGAAGTCACTGCGATCAGTCATTATTGTGTGAAACTTCAGGGAATGACTAATGAATAATGAACAATGACGAATGATGGAATCGCTTCGCTCAGTCGTTTTAAAATAGACAGAATACATTATTTGACGTTCGATGTTCATTTTTTTTTCCGATGTTCAGCCTACAATAATTTGATCGCCCACCCAGACCAGTTATAGCAATTATCTTCTATAAATAGTTTCAGCTCCTTTATCTGACTTTTTCTTTTGCATCTTTTTTTCCACTCGCCTATGAGATATCCAAAGCACTCCTCAGGAATGTCGGGCGCCCAATCTTTGAATTCCGAATCAGACTCATTTGCATAACGATATATCCCTTTTAATACCCCCATGCAGTAGCGCAGAGCTTCTTTTGCCATTTTCAACTCGCATACTCTGAACAATTCTTGATAATATGTTTTTAATTGTTCTTCAACCATTTCAAACGCCATATTTTCTGTTGAAATATAACCGTCTCTTGTTGGGCCGGAACTGTCCCATAAATCGTGAACATTGATCCCATCCAGAGCATAAAAAACATCTTCGGCAATATCCTCTACATCAATGTCTCCAAACAGATCTTGTGCGATTTCGCTAATCTTATTTTTAATTTTTTTATCTGATTTAGCAAGACTACGAAGAATCACTAAAGCTTCCTCAGGTGATATTGAATTGATTATGTCGTCTTTCATAACTTTTGATTAATCGCCATCTATTTCTGGTTTCTATTCATTTAAATCCGCATTCCGCATTCCGCAATCCGCAATCGAAACCCTCTGTCATCTGTCATCTGACATCCATCATCTGTCAAATATATCAAATTCGGGTTTCTATTCAGTTAAATCCGCAATCCGCAATCCGAAATCCGCAATCGAAGCCCTCTGTCGTCTGTCCTCTGCCATCTGTCCTCTGTCGTCTGTCCTCTGCCATCTGTCATCTGTCTTCTGTCATCTGTCATCTGTCTTCTGTCCTCTGCCTTCAGTCCTCAGAACTCAGTCCTCAGTCTTCTGATTTTAAATCCGCATTCCGCAATCCGCAATCCGCAATCCGCAATCGAAACCTTCCACCTTCCACCTTCCGCCCTCTGCCCTAATCCCCTAAATATGCCTTAATCACATTCTCGTTCTGCAACAGGTTAGTGGCCGTATCCTGCAGCACAATCTGCCCCCGGTTTAAAATGTATCCCCGGTCGGCGATGGAAAGCGCTTTTTTCAGGTTCTGCTCCACGACGAAGATGGGAATGCCTACCTGGCTGACCCGCTGAATAATACCAAATACCTCATCCACCAGCTTGGGGGACAGCCCCATGGACGGCTCGTCCATGATGATCATTTTGGGTTTGGCCATCAGGGCCCGGCCGATGGCCAGCATCTGCTGCTCGCCGCCGCTCAGGGTGCCGGCATCCTGGTTCAAGCGCTCGTTCAGGCGGGGAAAAAGCTGAAATGATTTCTCCATCTCCGCCTCGAAATCGTAGTCCCGATGGCCCCGGTGGATAAAGGCGCCCATTTCGAGATTCTCCTTGACGGTGAGCCGGGCAAAGACGCGGCGGGCTTCGGGCACCGGCGAAATGCCCCGGCGTACGATTTTGTGTGTGCTGAGACCATCAATCCGTTCGCCATTGAAGTCCACTTGTCCCGCCGTCGGCTTCACGATGCCCAGGATGGTTTTCATGGTGGTCGATTTGCCCGAGGCGTTGCCCCCCAGCAGGCACACGATCTCCTGCGAGCCGATTTGAATCGATATATCATGCAGGGCCCGGATGGGACCGTAGTGGGTGGTGACGCCGGTCATTTTCAGCATTGCAGAAAACATTCCCCCAAAAACAAATGCCTAAATTGCATGTCAAAATTCACCGCAAAGTCGCAGAGAACGCAAAGAGGATTTTTCTTTTCATTTGCCTTTGAGAAGCCCCGCCGGAAGCGGGATGCAAGCAAAGGCAAATGAAAAACAATCAGCCTGCGGCAGAAATTACATTGGAAATTGATGAAATGTAATGTTAACTTAAAATTCCATTAGATACGAAACCTTACAACACGAAAATCAAGTTTTTATTTTACCCAAAGGGCTTGAGTGTTTTTGTTTGCAGTCCTCTCAACTGCAAACAAAAAATAAATACTCTCTGCGCTCTTTGCGGCTCCGCGGTGAAAAAAAATATTATAGAGCCTGCGCATAAACTTAAAATTGATCAGAATAAATTACAAAATTGTAGGTCCAACATTTTAAATTTGGTCAATGTTCTTTGAAAAATTGGTTAAAGCAGCAATCTGCTGTGCTTCAGGTTA
>Ga0209338_1000493_pt1 | contig 12386 bp, 7 predicted proteins | sample OlaalgELextract1_FD_187374 | JGI IMG/M metagenome (GOLD analysis project Ga0209338, IMG submission 187374) | Olavius algarvensis symbiont microbial communities from Tuscany, Italy - Type A ELBA extract 1 (SPAdes) (version 2) | ecosystem: Host-associated > Annelida > Digestive system >... | reverse complement strand
TCGCCTACCGGAGAACACACCTGCTTCGCAGGCACTGCAACTGTCAATAGAAGCCCACACCGGCACTCCTCCCGCTGCTGACTGGAAGCGCCCGCCGGGTCGTCCACGGAGAAATTGGCTGCAGCAATTGGAAGAAGACACTGGCCTATCTGTTGGTGCTGCCTGGATCGCGGGCCAGGATCGTTCGATGTGGAGGACGCTACGACCCTCAGCTGGTCAAGCGCAGCAGTGAGTGAGTGAGTGAGTTTGCTACTGGACTTCTCCAAAGCTTTTGATACAGTCGACCATTTAGCACTCTTGCAAAAACTGCGCAGTTATCACTTACCTGGTAATGTTGTATCATGGATTGTTTCATTTTTGACTGACAGAACACAGTGTACTAAAATTGATGGTATTCTGTCAGAATTAGAATACATAAATAGGAGCATTGTTCAAGGCTCAGCTATTGGTCCAATGTCGTTCTCAATCTATGTGGCTGATTTAAAGCCAAAAGGTACAACTAATGTTATATGTAAGTATGCTGATGACACTACATTATTAGTTCCAGAAATGTGTGATATAACTATTCAGGATGAACTAGAAAATGTTCTTGCATGATCCAGTGTTAATAAGTTGCAGTTGAATTTAACGAAGACCAAGGAAATTGTATTTAGGCGAGCCAGTGTAAATTTTGATGTATTACCTCAGCAACTGAGTAATGTTGAACGTTTAGAGTGTGTCAGGTTATTAGGCATTCATGTTGTTCTAAATCATCTTTTTCGGAACAAGTTGATCGTTTACTGTCTGTATGTAATCAAAGACTGTATCTGTTAAGTCAGCTGAGGAAGCAGGGCCTAGCTGATAAGTGTTCTGGTATTGTGTACGATGCACTTGTTGTAGGCAAAGTATTGTATGCCTTATCTGGTTGGGGCGGATACGTAAGTCAGACTCAGAAAGATCGCATTGATGCTTCATTTCGCAAAGCATGTAAATGGAGGTTAACTAGCAAACTGTATAATTATATGAGTTACTTTTTGAAGCTGATAGAAAATTGTTTGCTCGTAGTAAAGCCGACAGTCACTGCTTGCATCACATGTTGCCGCCTAGTCGTGCGTCTCTTCAGGTTGCATTGCTACCTCGGGAACACAACTATGATGTCCCCAGAGTGACCTATGATTTGACAAAACGTTCTTTTCTTCTCCGTTGTCTATACAGGGAGAAGAATGTATTATGTGGTCTTAGTCAGTATGTTAATAATTGAGTAATTTAGTTATTTTTTGATAGTTAGCTTATAGTTCTAATGTTTCTTGCATGTATTAGTGACTTTTAGTGTTGTAACATGTATGTTTATTAACTGTTTGTCAGATCACTGCGTCTGTCGGTGACAATAAACTCATTCTTATCTTATCTTATCTTATCTTAACTGCCTCCGCCCCAGTTACTTGATGAACATGTGTCAGCCAGTTACAAGCAACCTTCATCGACGCCGTCTGCGTTCTGCTGTGCGTGGCGACCTCATCGTTCCACCGGTCCATGCAGCTTTGCTGTCGTTGGGCCGTCCACGTGAAATGCGCTACCTGCACCACTACGCAACGACAAACTCTCTGCCATGTCATTTCGTCGCCAGCTGAAGACTGAACTATACATTAGAGCATATTATTCACACTAGCACGCTGGTGACTGTCTTCACTGTAAGAGCTAGTGGGCGAACATAACTTTATCGTACTTACTTAGTTACTTACATTAGGGGGCCCTGCGCCACTGGACGCCACCTGGCGGAAAAATTATTGTACCCGAAGTGAGTACTTTATCACATCTAAAATTCAACAGAGAAAGGAAAGTCAGCTTAATTGAATTTTTAACCTTTTTTGGAACTAACTATGCGAACGTTACTTACGTTATGTTCGCCTTATGTCATCGCAATTCCGTCTGTCGTCTGTCTGTCTGTGACGTTGCTGCACCCTAATCGCACAGGGTTGAACATTTCGTCATTTTTGCACCACGCTGTAGGCACGGCGACCTTGATGCCAAAAATTACGACCATCGCCTGCCCGACGACCTTACCTTAACGTTGAGCGCCGAAGGCAGGTAGGGTACGAAAAAGCGCCATTTTCGACTAATATCCTTATCTCCGAAACGACGTGAGATAAGGCCATACTATGGAACGCGAAGGATCTTGTACACGATCTATTTAATGGTGACATTTCCAATGTCACGCCGAAACACAACGAATATCTGTTTACATGACTGCATGGTGAATAAATTGACGAATGCGAAGAGAACAGAACATTGTGCGCATTGTTAAATCTGAAGCAAAAGTATAGGCCCCCCGGACGCCCCCTAGCGGAAAAATTTTGACACCCCATTCCCTTAAGTACTTGCCTATACCTATAGCTTCGTAGCTCCATTAACGTGCGACTTACGGAAAGCTCTGTGTTTAATAGGTTTTGCATTGAAAGGTCCCCGAAAATGGGGTTTTGGGGGTGATTTTAGGGGTAGGGACGAATATATTTGGTGGGAAAGTACATTCATCCTCAGAATTGCGCGTTTTCAGACACCTTTGGTCCAGATCTAACGCACCGTGTAGCCAATACGTAATTGGTCACGTGGTCGGCTGTTGATAAAGTCGTTTAGGCTACAATGACACACTCTCAGACTGCTGACACGTTCGATGTTCATTGATGGGGGAAGTAGATGAGCTGAATTGCCTCGAATTGTTATTTTCTACAAGTAGGCCTGCTATCGCAGACTGGCCACGCGATGCTTCGTGTCTGTCAGTAGCTTCAATACGTCGAGTGCAAGTTCCGCTTAAGATTTACCGTTGCGTACAACTCAAATGTGTTCTGTTCTCTGCTTTTCGTCGTGGTCGTCCATGCTAGTTGTGATAAACAAGATCACTGATGCGTCGCAAAACCCCTAACCCAGATTTCAAGGGCATGCCATTATTCGAATTTGAATATCTCACAAACGGTACAAGATAGAGACATAGTTACAACGGTGTAATTTCGAATGACCTTGAGCAATCTTGAGTGACATAGCAAGATTTTCAATGACATGGCGCGTCGCACGGCCTCTCTGCGACAGCTGAGCTTCTTGTGAAATATAAGTTGCTGTATCACTGCATGGTGAATCCACCTGGTGGTCCTGGGGGTCCGGCTGCCGTTTTCACTGGTGTATTATTTTTCATGTCCGACTCGTGTGTCTGATGTAGCCTTTTTGCTTCGGTTTTTGCCGCGCGATGCTATGCAAGCGCGGCCTATGCCGTAATGCAGTGTCCGTCCGTCTGGGTGTCTGTCACGTTAGTGTATTATGTGGAAACGAACAAACATATCTTCAAAACTTTTTCGCCATCGGGTAGCCACACCATTCTATTTTCGTACCAAACATTATAGCAATATTCCGACGGGGATCCCTAACGAGGGCGTCGAATGCAGGTGGCGTAGGCAAAAATCGTGATTCTCGACGAATATCTGGCTATCGGATCGATGACTGCTGCAGTGCGAACAACTGCGACGGCGCGACCGTGCAGTTTACCGCACGGACGGCGACGCATCAGTGATCTGGCAGCATTAGATATATCGATTATGAGTTCCTATTGGCGTTTCATACGGCCCTATCTTCTACCATTTCCGAGATAAAGCGCCACACGAGTGCTAACATAATAGGCCTATAGCCCTATACGCGACTGAAAATTACGATTTTTCATACCTCACCTGAACTCGACGCTCCGTTCGGGGAGTTCCCGTCGAAATCTTGCCATAATGTTACACGTGCCTTATTCAAAGGTGTCATTTCGAATGATTTTGACTTACCTAAGAGTAACTTAGCAAAATATTTAATCACGCGGCCTGTCTGCGACAGCTGACTTCTTGTGACGATATGCCGAAAGAGCGTTTGTGATGTTATTGGCTTGTCTTACTGTATTTTAACCGTCCAGTAGGCGCGCGATCTGTTAGCGCCAATTATCCTTTAACGTGTTACAAATTCAATATTGCTTGACTTTGTTAAAAGCGCAATAGTTTGAACATAAACATTATGGAATACTATAAAAGATAATCTCAATTGGATCCAGTTGTTAGTTTTTGTGGATTGTATTGCTAAGGCCAGTCGTGAAAATAGGGCTTTAACTTATTCTATCTAATTAAGTATTCTGGCAAAACTGACTATTGCTGTATATGCACTGTATTGATTTCGCGTTTAAACTATTGCCATCTGGGCCCTGCGCCGAGAGCGTGGTAGTGACATGCATGGTCGACTGCGTTATGCAATCGCGGCCAAAGTCAGCAGTCAGCTACGATACGATCATGCATACATTACGTGCCTGCTACGTCCATTAGGGTGTCCGGACATTAACCCCTCTGGATGATCACCCCGGACAGAAACCCTATAGGAAAGTTACCCGTGGACAGAACTATCCACTGGTGAGTGAAAGTTTTGTAGATGGCGCACATACGTGAATAATTTGGCGTCAGTCATTTCGCCGAGTATATCGTGAAAATCGGCCGGTGACTGTATCACGTATAAAAAATGCTACTAAATAAAATTCCTTATTTCGCAGTGGTGAGAACAGCGGAGAAGTGATCTGGAATCAGTATCCGGGACCGGATCACCACCAAAACTTAATCAGTTCTTCCAACTGGTGGGCCAAATGAAATCGGCTGATTACTTTTGCAGTAATCCTGCACACAAACAGACAGCATGACAGACATACGAACAAGGCCGTCAATCAGTCTTGAGATTGGGGGACATATCGCCTTTTCCCCTCCGCTTTCTTGTCCTCCCTCCTCCCATCTCAAGTTTCCATCTTTTCATTTCTTTTCTACCCCTTCCTTGCCTTCTCTTTTTTTCCTTCCCTCCCTTAATTTTTCCCAGGGCCTCCCTCCTCATTTTCTTAACCCTCCCGTAACTCACTTCCTTTCCTTCCCTTTAACGCTTCCCTTCCCCTTCTCCCTCCACTTCGAAGTAGCCTCCCTTAATCCAGATAAGCGTCTGAGAGAGCGCTGTAAGCTCCCCCAGTAGATCTAAGCGGAGGACAATGAACATCGCCATAGACTGGACAAGCACAATGCAAACCATCAATATTCCAAACTGCCTACTTGAGGTTTAAATCAGTAAATCAATGGTGAGGCAAACTACGATGAAATCATAATAGACAGTCTACTATAAGACTAACTAAACATATAAATGTTTAACCATAACCGCGTGGTGCCCATATTCGGAAATCACCAATACCTTAACAATAATGATCAACCAAGAAAACTGCTATAGACTGCAGGCAGTCACTGTATTATCGCTCACTTATTAAATCCATTCAATACCATAACCTGCGATACACAAGATGGCATGCGCACACACTACAAGAAGCTCAGCTGTCGCAGAGAGACCGCGCGATGCTTCACGTCATTGAATATTTTGCTGAGTCACTCAAGATCACTCAAGCTCATTCGAAATGAGACTGTTGAGTAGGGTATGTGTAAGTCCCTATTAGTGTTCAAACTATATGTCTGTGTGTCGCACCGTTTTTGAGATATTCAGCGTCAAAGAATGGAGTGACCTTGAAACCGGGGTAGGGGTCGTTCAAGATCATTGAAAACGGCGCCGTTCGATAGGTCATATACGATTTTCTATCGTCGGCCATTGCAAGTATAGTTCTATGTTGTACCATTTTTGAGTTATTTGACGTCGAATAATCGTGACCTTGAAATCTGGGTTATAGGTCACGGAAGGTAATTGAAACTGGTGCCATCCGAAATCTTGGGTGCGGTTTCCTATTCGCCTTCCATAGTAACTATGACTCTATCTTGCATCATTTTTGAGATAAAGTGAGATATCGGTCAAAAATCATGATTTTTTCATACCCCCTTGCATTCGACGCCCCCGTCGGAATATTGCCATCAAGTTTGGTATGGATAAACTAGAATGGTCTGGCTAGCCGACGGTGAAAAAACTATGATGATATGTTTAGCCGTTTCGACAGAATACCGGCATGTGACAGACAGACGGACATCTTGCCACGGCATAGTCCGAGTTATGCATATGCGTCGCGCGGTAAAAACTTTTCTTGAAACAAAATATGCAAACCGTTAATTAACTCAAATAGTAAAAACGACATTTTGTATTTACGCTTATCGTTCCTGGCATAGATAAGCTGGCAGTTTTATGTGCTTGTCGCAACGCTGCAGCACCAGGGTTAACGAATGCACATTGATCAGCACACGTTGAATAAGTAGGCCTAATAGAAAATCTACATGTGCAGCATGCCCTAACTATCTGAAAGGACATTCGAAGATCACTCATGATCAACGGCAACTTTCATTACGTCGTCTGGACTCTCTATCAGAGTCCGGAAAAGTAGACTACGCTTATTTTCAGACACAAGAAGCTCAGCTATCGCAGAGAGACCGCGTTTCCGTCATTTCGCTCACTTAAGATCATTCGAAATGATACCCTGAGTAGGGCATGTGTAAGTCCTTACTAGTAGGCCTATTTCATTCTAACTATGTGTGTATCTCGTACCGTTTCTGAGACATTCAGAGTCAAATAATAGCGTAACCGTGGCATCTGGATTAGGGGTCGTTCAAGGTTATTGAAAACGGTACCATTCGAAAGCTTCGGTACTGTCGTTTCCTATTCGAATTCTATATAGCTATGGCTATATTTTCTGTCATTTCTGAGGGGACTGAAATAAAGCGGCATTGGCCGAACATCGCGCTTTTTCATACACCGCTGCATTTGAAGCCCCCGATAGGGGTCCCTGTCGGATTATTGCCATTTTGTTATAACGTTTGGTATCGAAAACTAGAATGGCGTGGCTATCATGCAGACAGTGAAAAAAGTTTTATGATATGCTTATAGCCGTTTCGACAGAATACCGGCGTGTGACAGACACACGGACATATCGACAGACGGACGGACATCTTTCGACATGATAGTCCGGGCTGTGCATTGCATCGCGCAGTAACCAATCGTGGTGAATAAAGATGTTAAACAAGAACTTAGCTATCACAGACAAATCGCACGTCAGCTACACACACAATACATCGAGGACATCTATAATAACACCGTGACCGTGAAATCTAGGTTAAGGGTCTCTCGAGGTCAGTGAAAAAGGAACAATTGAATAGATCGTACACGAGTTAATTATTAGTCGAGTTATTTGACGTTGAATATTATCGTGACCTTGAAATATGGGTTAGAGGTCTCTCAAAGTTATTGAAAGTGGTGCCATCGAAAGCTTGGGTGCGGTTTCCTATTCGCCGTCTATAGTAACTATGGCGCTGAACATCTCACAAACGACTAGTAATACGCCAGAGAATGGTGTGACCTTGAAAACAGGATTAGAATTTGTTCAAGGTCATTGGAAATGGCACCAGTTGATAGATCGCACACGAGTTCCTATTAGCGTTACATAGTAACTATGGCGCTACCTTGTATCATTTGCGATATACAGCGAGTTATAGGTAGAAAATCGCGTAATTTTTCACCGCGCAACGCGCATGCATAGCGCGGACTATGCCGTGGCAAGATGTCTGTGCGTCTGTCTGTCCGTCTGTCTGTCACACGCCGGTATTGTGCCTAAACGGTTACACATATCCTCAAAGATTTTTTCACCGTCGGGTAGCCCCACCATTCTAGTTTTTCCATACCAAACGGGATGGCAATATTCCAACGGGAACCTCCCTAACGAGGACGTCGAATGCAAGGGGTATGACAAAATGAAATTTTTTCACAAATATCTCGCTCTATCTCAGAAATGGTAATAGTTAAATGGACACATGCAGCGAGACAATTTGTAAGCATCGTATTCTCTGTCCATCCATACAACGTTTAGCGTGATTGCCCCAGGGGCGTCTTCAGGGGAAACAAAAAATGTGGTAAAAATAGCGATTTTTATCGCGCGTCAGCATACTGACGCGCGATATTGATATAGCAAATCTGTCCATCTGTCTGTCTGTCTGTCCGTCCGTCCGTCCCTAACGTTCCGGTATCAGATGAAAACGGCTTAACATATCGTCATAGTTTTTTCACCATACGGTAGCCCAATCATTCTAGTTTTACTAGCATCAAACACATTCACGAAATTCCAACGGGGTCACCCCCTGCGGGGGCGCTAAATACAGGTGGGGTATAAAAAATTCGTTATTTTCTACAAATAAGTCGCTATAACTCGCAAACGATACAAGATAGAGCTATAGTTACAATGGCGGAGTAATAGAAAGTCGTACATGGTCTATCGAACCGCGCCATTTTCAATGACCTTGAACAACCCCAAACCCACATTTCAAGGTCACATCATTCTTTGACCCAGAATATCTCCGAAATGGCTAAAGATACGGCCATAGTTACTATAAAAGGCGAATAGGAAACCGCACCCAAGCTTTCGAATGGCCTCAATTTCAATGACCTTGAGTGACCTTTAACCCCGATTTCAAGGTCACGATATTATTCAACGTCAAATAACTCGCAAACGGTACAAGATAGAGCTTTAGTTACAATGGCGGACTAATAGAAAGTCATACATGGTCTATCGAACCGCGCCATTTTCAATGACCTTGAACAAACCCAAACTCACATTTCAAGGTCAGGCCATTCTTTGACGCTACATATCTCCGAAATGGTTAAAGATACGGCCATAGTTACTATAGAAGGCAAATAGGAAACCGCACCCAAGTTTTTGAATGGCACCAGTTTCAATGACCTTGAGTGACCTCTAAGCCATATTTCAAGGTCACCGTATTATTAGACGTCAAATAACTCGCAAATGGTACAAGATAGAGCTATAGTTACAATAGCTTACTAATAGAGTCATACGTGGTCTATCGAACGGCGCCATTCTCAATGACCTTGGCGGACCCCAAACCCCGATTTCAAGGTCAGGCCATTCTTTGACGCTGAATATCTCCAAAATGGCTGCAGATACGGCCATAGTTACTATAGAAGGCAAATACGAAATCGTACCCAAGCTTTCAAATGGTACCACTTTCAATGACCTCAGTGACCTCTAACCCACATTTGAAGGTCACAATAGTATTCAGCGTCAAATAACTCTACTACTACTAAGTCGTGTATGATCTATCCAATGGTTCCGTTTCCAGTAACTTTGAGTGACCCTTAACCTAGATTTCAAGGTTACAGTGTAATATTTATGCCTATAGATGCCCTCAGCGTATTGTGTGCGCAGCTGACGCGCGATCTGTTGGCGATAGCTAAGTTCTTGTTGGACTTTCGCATTGACTTAAGCATCGTATAACTCGGAAACTATTGAAGATAGATAGGTACATGCTGCGAGGGGTTTGGCAAGCATTGAATTGTCTTTCCATCCATACAACATATTGCGTAATAGTCACAGGGGCGTCTCCAGGGGAAACAAAAATGTTGGCTGCGGTATGTGAAAACGGCGATTTTTTTGTACTTGCGGTTCAGATACGGTAACTGGGAAACTGTTGAAGATAGATGCGTACATGCTGCGAGACAATTTGTAAGCATCGAATTCTTTTTCTATCGATACAACATTTAGCGTGTTTGCCCCAGGGGCGTCCCAATGGGAAACAAAAATGTGGTAAAAATAGCAAGAATATAAACCTGCGCAGGTACTTCAAGGTTAACCGTGAAGCTAACTGCAACACCTCTAATCAAACTTTCATGTGTCCCATGTGTACCGCTACATTGTGTAACTTATGCTACATTGTAGTCTGTTGTGAACTTCTTGTCTACGTTTTCTGACAAAAAGTTCTGCAATACCTCAACAACTTTACAAAACAGCGTCGCGCGGTTTGTCAGCGATAGCTCAGCTTCTTGTATACTTCAGCTGTGCTGTATTTAACACGCCCGCAGGGAGTGATCCATCCGAATTTCGTGAAGATGTTTGCTCATAAAACTAGAATGATAGGGCTACCGTATGGTTAAAAAACTATGACAATATGTTAAGCCGTTTTCATAGAATACCGAAACATCACGGACGGACAGACAAATTTGCTATCGCTATCGCGCGTCAGTATACTAACGCGCGATAAAAAAACAGTGACAGGCTACCATTATAAAAGCTGGCTACCCATTAGCTTTTTACTACACGTTAAATACACACTATCGTATCGTACCGTACAGGATACTGGACACTTTACTAAAACCAATCCGCATCATACGTGCATTGGTAAAAAGTAGGCCTAAGCATACAAGAAGCTCAGCTGTCGCAGAGAGACCGCGCAACGCTTCTTGTCATTGAATATTTTGCTAAGTGACTCATGGTCATTCGTAACGACGCTGTTGAGTAGGGCGTGTGTAAGTCCCTATTAGTATTCCATCGAAACTATGTTGTATATCGTACCGTTTCTGAGATATTCAGCGTCAGAAATGGCGTGACCTTGAAACCGGGGCAAGGGTCGTTCAAGGTCATTGAAAATGGCGCCGTTCGACAGATCATAGATCTATTGGTTCGCAATTGTAAACATAGCTCTACCTTGTACCATTTTCGAGTTATTTGACGCTGAAAATATTGTGGCCTTGAAATCTGGGTCAGAGGTCATTCAAGATCATTCAAACTGGTACCACCCAAAAGCTTGGGTGCGGTTTCCTATTCGCCTTCCATAGTAACTATGGTTCTATCTTGCAGCAGTTTCGAGATAAAGCCTGATTCTGGTCGGAAATGGTGATTTTTTTTCACACCACCCTTGCATTCAGCGCCCCAGTTAGGGGGTCTCCGTCGGAATATTGCTATCCCGTTTGGTACGGAAAACAAGAGGTCAAAGTAATTTGACAAAAAGCGCCTCACGGGGGGCCCATTCCCCGGTTAGGGGTCACCCCAGGGGGTCGAAATTTGTACCATTGAATTCCTGGGGTAGGGGTTCCTATTAGTGTTCCATAGTAACTATAGGCCTAGGATGCACCGTTTGGCCACAGTGCACGCGCGTGACAACCAACCAACGACCAACGACGTCACGACACAGCCTATCTCAATAAGCGCCTCTTTTACTAAAGTAAAGTGAGGCGCTTAAAAACTAGAATGGTGGCGCTACCTGATCGTGAAACTTTGCGGATATGTATAACCGTTTAGACACAATACCGTCGTGTGACAGACGGACGGACAGACGGACCGACATCTTGCCACGACATAGTCCACGCTATGCATACGCGTCGCGCGGTAAAAACCTACGCACATACAGAACTACAGAATAGTTGCTTCTTTCAGTGACATAATATTTTAATATAAGGCAGTGGTTGAAAATCCATTGATTAATTAATTAAATTAGTTAGGGTTAACGTATTGATGGATTGCAGCTTGAATATTGAAGTTTTTCGAGCAGTTCTTGCTGTAACGGGCAGACTGTAGTTCGCTGTCTATGACTGCAGATAGTGGGCACTGGGCATGCAGAGTGCAGATTTAGAGTATACATGTAGATTGTATCTGTTGTTCGACTGCCGCGCGCAGTGGTCACTGGGCAGGCGCCCAGTGCCCACTCCGCGTGTGGCGTGGTGTGGACAGCCAGACAGTTGAACTGTGGCGGTAATTACGTAACACGCCGCGGTCCATTGTATCACGCACATTGCCGGTCAAACCTAAAAGCCGGCCCGGCCCGGTGGCGTATAAACTTTATCATAGGTGTTTAAAAAGATTCTAAACTGCAGCACTTGCTATGATAACTCAACGTAGGCAGACTATGTGAGTCATGTGAATTTCGATTTATTCATGGTTTTCATGTTTCTATTTCGTTCTAAAAATTTCCAAAAGGAAGTCTTCAGCCTAAATTAAAAGGAACCAGTGTTTGGATCCTTTATGCACGCAGTAAAGTGGCTACGGACTGAGTCTGTCATATGCAATCAATCCCAATAAATCTTCTTGCATAAGAATTGGCCCTCGTAATGATGTAATTTCCACGGAAGAATCTAGACGTGATTTTCATCGCGCTGCTAATTCCATATTTGGCTGCATCGGCAGAGTTGCTACAGAAGAAGTTGTGCTGCAATTGCTGCGTAGTAAATGTATTCCAATTTTGTTATATGGCTTGTCCACTAAGGAAAGCTGATTTAAATGTGCTTGACTTCGTGGTTAATAAGTTTATTATGAAACTATTTTGTACAAACAATATTGAAATGGTCAAGGAATGTCAGTCGTATTTCTCATTTCAGCTACCAAGTGAAATGCTAAAACAAAGGACAAAACGTTTCGACATGAAGTTTAAGAGCTTGTTAGCATCGTGGCTGTAATTTGATGTTTCTTTTCGAGTCAGTTGCTAGTGATTGCTATTATTGTCTATAATTAATATGCTATCCTACTTTAGTTAAGTTGTTCATTTTTCTTTTATACATATTTTTGCTGTGCTACCATGGTGAATAAAGATGTATATATGATCATTAGAGAATAGATATGTACCGGGGTGTCTGGTCATTTGCTCCACGGTCAATTGCCCCCT
>Ga0209338_1000491_pt1 | contig 12396 bp, 6 predicted proteins | sample OlaalgELextract1_FD_187374 | JGI IMG/M metagenome (GOLD analysis project Ga0209338, IMG submission 187374) | Olavius algarvensis symbiont microbial communities from Tuscany, Italy - Type A ELBA extract 1 (SPAdes) (version 2) | ecosystem: Host-associated > Annelida > Digestive system >... | reverse complement strand
CTTAGCTATCTAAAAGCATTGGCGAGGTTTGGTGTAACACCGATTCGTTCGGTTTAAGTCCGGTGTAAAACTTTGGTGTTACACCGGATTTAAGTGCCACTTGCATTTCTGCATTAATTAGGTGTTAACTCGTAGTTCGGTGTAAAACTTAGGTTTTAAACTTCGGTGTTAACGAAAGATAAAGTGACCCATTGTATTTTAAATTTTAATTTGTTGCACAGTACATTAGACAAGATTCGGCTTTAGATGATAAAATGTGCGGCAGCATGGCACGTGTATTTAGTGGCTCAAATACACATACTGTGTATGTGCCAGATATCTGTTGTGTTAAATTACTGACAGAAAATGCAACAAAGTGTGTGATTTGAAAGTTTAAATTAATTGTATCTAGTGGTTGTGTACCATTGTGATGGTGCACAATGGTATGAGAAGTTCTTACAGGTCAGTCGAATGGATCTGGCTTTGAACTTGCTTGGTTTAGGTTTATCTTGCAAGTGCCTCTGTATCTTCATTCTTCATGGTTGATATATTTGATTTTTTTTACATTCTTTACCTCTTGATGAGCTCAGCCTGGTGGGATTGGCCTTGACCTGGTTGACTAAACATTGTCCTTCAGTGCTGTGACACTGTTGGTTGGATTATCTTAACCCATAACCCATAAGATCATACAGTGTGTTGAGTGGGATGTTAAACCCTGCTGTACCATACCATACCATACTTGTGAAATTATTGTATAATTGTCATCCCAATCTATGATAGACACCGTCAAGTGTTGTAAATGAAGTCAGGTGCCTCAGTGTTATCGTCGGCATACGGAGGTCGTGCTGGGTTGAACTAGACTCCCTGGGCTACCCAGTGGTGATCCTTCAGTCATTACTTGGATGCATTACCAGCTGGGTAATGACTGTGTAGAGCCTTCTGCATAGCTGTGTGCTGTGCTGCTGCCGATAAAAACTGATGTTATTGTTATCAATGGTCAGTACTTCACAGTACATTTATATGATGTAGCTAATTTGTTTATAATTCTAACACTTTAGGACCTAATTTTCGTATCTGTTTTAATACCAAACTTGCAAATGTTGTATACTTTGTGGTGGCATATTTTACTGATTATTGACAACAGAAGTTATTATTTTTTGATATAAAGTATTGTTGTGTGTCATACTAGCTTATTTCATTCCAAAAATTGCATATATTTGGTGAATCTGGTGACATTACTAAATGTTCAGTTGTGAGGTTGTTCGTGAGAGCTCCGTGTAACTGGTGTTACGTTGGTTGTGCTGCAGATGTCGACGATATAAAGTACGTCATAAACTTTGACTATCCCAACTCTTCGGAGGATTACGTTCATCGTATTGGGCGCACGGCACGAGCATCAAAGCGTGGAACGTCGTACACGTTCTTCACAGTCGCAAATGCACGTCAGTCGAAGGACCTGATTGAAGTGTTGAAAGAAGCCAAACAGCAAGTCAATCCTAAGCTTATGCAGCTCCAAGGAGTTGCATCAGCCTTCACTGGACGATGTAATCTTTATCTTTACGTTGTTTTCTTCTGTGATCTCTTTTATACTGTGATACATGTACGAGCATTTTTATTTCCATTTTATGTTTAATTTTTCTTGCCTGTCACTGCTAGACTTGTTGACCTCAGTAGACTAACAGCTGACTTGGTCTTCATAGAAACATAGCGTCGTCATTCACATTGGCCTGTGTGGAGTGGGTCTGTGAGGCCAGTTGACATGGCCGTCACTGAATGGTCATGAGTGATGATCCAGTTTTGGTAATTCTGATAGTACAGATGTAGTACCTCCCTAACAACCGGATATAGCAGTAGTGTACTGCTTCCATGTGCAATCTACATGTAATTTTGGCATTTGCTATTGCAAGTCAAGGTCACAGATTGAAGTGGTAGGTTATGTGAGTGCAAAAATGTCCGAGTGTTCAGTATATGACTAGTTTGTCTGCTTGGTGTGTCCCGTAAATGTTCTATGAACTCTTGTTTGCTCTGCTGTTGCGTGCAGCCAGCGAAGCTTACAGTATACGTGACTGATGTCTAGATGGATGTCTGTCGTCAAACATCTTTTAAATCGCTACTCCTCCTACAGTTTTCTCTGACTCTCACGAAACGTGCCATTACCCACAAGACCGTGGAACAGATTTTCGAAGTTTTGCTTTTAAAATTTTTGGCGAATTTTTAAAATTTTAAAGCAGTAGAGCTATTTAGGCCAACAGGCCTCTGGTTAATAATAGCCAAAGCACCAGGAAAGTAAGTAATTAACCATAAATAAATAAATAGAATTAGTGAGGTTCATTAGAATGCCCCATAAGCATGACTGAGAGATGAATCAGAGTCAGTCAGGGACCAGGAAAACTGTCGAGCCTGTAAAAATCCTGAGGCAGTGATCTCTAAATGTGGCCCGCTTTTAGTGACTTAGTGGTAGTGCCGTCAGTTAGAGCTTTACCTGGTTGGTTACTATCATGGTTGTGGGGTTCAAATCTCTGATCTGGTCAGACAATTTTTGTCCAGATTATTAGTGCAGATGCTTTGAGATTAAGTTGTTAGACAGGCAAGAGAGTTCAGTGGTCGCCTGTATATCTGTGACTGTTGATGGCTTTTTTAAATAGTTGTGTTTAAACACTATCAAGATTGGGTGTCATTTAAAATCAGATATGACATTGTGTTGCTGTGGACCTTATGTAGGTCAGCCATGCCAACATTCTGAACTGAGCTAGGCAGTCCAGGGTGATGCAAGAGTTATCCTGGCCTGTGTGAGCCTCAATGTATGATCCCCTGAAGGAAAGAAACGAATCTTTAGAGGTTTACCTGGTGACTTTTGGGAAGCTGAGCTAACCTGTAACGAAGGCTGATTACAGTGTATGCATAATGTATTAAATATATTAAATTTGAAAGTGGACAGATGATGTGTTGATAACGTATGCAGCACGGACTGGCCGGCGTGAACGTGGTGGTGGTTTTGGAGGTGGACTGGGTGGTATGTCAAGAGGAGGTGTGTCACGAGGTGGTGCATCGAGAGGAGGTGCATCACGAGGTGGTGGAAGGATTGGATCCATGGGTCGTGGCATTGGTGCTCGGCCGTCTCAGCCATCAGCTATGCGCAGTGTAGTTGGCAGCTACACGGCTCCGCCGCCACTATCCGGATTTTCTCACGGTGCACATTACTAGATGACCATCACCAGCAGTCGTTAGTCAATTAGTTGCATGAACTGTATCGCTGCTGTGAACTGTCAGACCACGCGTGACGTTTTGTTCGTTAACTATGTTGTGTGCCATGTCATAAAAACTAATATTGGCTGCAGTATTGAAAGCAAGGACCTTGCTATATGTCAGGTGCAGCAAAAATGAATGCTACTGTCTACTGAGCAGATACTAGCAGATGTACAGTATGCTGGCCAGTGAAGTGAACTTACTGTTGTATAGTTTTTATGAGTGGCAGCATAAGCATAGCTATGCAGAGTGCATACTAGTGACTAGCATGCCTATCTATCTGTCACATGCAGGTGTTGACTCAAAACTGATGACAGTAGGATCGTCATCATCATGATCTTTATTTAAGGTTGACAAACTGCAACCAGTACAAATAGTTTTTAGAATAAAAATTAAATAGATAAAATTTACATAATATATGCGGTTTCACAGTCGGGTAGCCCATAGACTCTAGTTTTTTGGAGGCCAAATTTTGTATGGTAGGGGAATCTAGGCCGAACCCTAGTTGGGTAGCCCAGGGAGTCCAGTTCGTCACATCACAGGTGTTGTTAACCCAGTGTGACATCAGTGGTCGTTGATAACGCTGAGCGCCTGACTTCATTAACAACACTTAGTCTAACGGTCACTGTCATAAATGGAGATGCTAATTTCACAGTCCTTATCAACCATTGTGTAACAAAATTTTCAAATGGCAAAAGTCTGTAATGTTTTCTGTAAGTAAGTAATGTAACATAATAGATGCCGAGTAGCACATGATGCTGGTGAACAAAAGGTTACCACTAAATGCATATGCTGCCAGCCTGCCATGCATACTGTTGGCCGCTGCCGAATCTCTTAAACATTGTCATTGCCACTGTGCTTGTGTTATTGTCATGTATCTAAACAGTACAGGACTATTCTGGTTTCACAGCAGATGGTATGTGTCGTTTTATTGATTATTATGTGGCCCTGTCTATAGGAGTCAACATTACAGGTTGCTTCCTGTTTGTCCATATCCAGATTTCTGTCATGTGTCTGCTGTAAGCCAGTAATAAAAAAGCTCCAGCAAGCACAAAATGACCCATGTCACTAGAAACCATAAGACAGAATTAAGGTCACAAGACTGCATAATGTGCTGGTAACAACTGTGTCACAAGTTCTGCTGTAGGAAATGCCATATAAAATTCAGACTTGCTAGACACAGAGCATTGTAAGCTTCTGCATTATCAAGCAGAAGGTCGAAGCCACAAGGTCAACTTTACGACTGCTGTCACTGTCACTGACGAATCAAAAAAACATAGTGACAAATTTTGAATTTGCTACACAGATTTTCACAGTGACTGATATGTGACACCATTTTTTAAATGCCAGGGTAAAGAATGCCAAAAACTTGCACAGTTAAAAGGTCGAGGTCACAGTCACAGTCAATATATGGTATACCTGGCACATGCATTGGAGTAATTAGAGCGTAGCCCACGAGCTTCAGACTTCATGAGTCAGTCAACAATGACAAGTCGGGGATCAAGAGATGCAACAGGTGAATGCAGTCTTGCAGTAATACGATGGGGACCACGCGTATTGTCGGGTTTTATCTGGTTTAATAAAATGTTAGTGTCTGCTGGTGGAGAGTCATGCTGGCTAATAATTAATGACTGGTACATGATTGACAGCTGTGCCGTACAGTTCTTGATGTACGTCTGTACAGTGTTCATAAAAGTAGTTCATTTGCTTTGTATTTGTATTGTGTAGAATTTTACTTTTAATTACCTGCCCGAGGTTCTAATGGTAGGCAGCTAGTGTTTTACAGTGTATCACACTGTGAATCTGTGGATCAATTTACTTCAAGTAGTGAGCAAATTGTTTATGCATGTCCTTCGATGGCCCCATTACATTTTCATCTCCAGAGGTGAAGGTCAAGGATACAAAATACCAAAATTGCTTTTTGTCCATAACCGTGCCATAGATGGTACAACTGACTTAAACTAATGACCAAAGTGTTGCACTCTGATCTCTTGATTGCTGTGCCATGCAGTGAAGATTTTCTTATGTTTTCTGGATTTCCTTCAGATTTTACATCTCGTTGAATGTTTTGATGTTTAATGCACCTGGCTATAAATCAGTAAACTTTCTCACATTCTTGTCTTGTTGCAGTGGCAAGTTACACAGAATGACTAGTGTTACCCTAACTCAGCATCCAGCTTTTGCACATTTAATGACTTCAATGAAACAGGTATACATAAATAATCTTAAAGATGCACACCACATAGTTCATACTATTGAATCATGTCTTTGCATGTTACTGCACCAAAATATTTGCTACTTCAGAAGTCTAATTTTTACCAGTCGTGAAACCTGTTAAAAGTGCTGTTGCCCACTTTTGAGCAGTATGAGGTCTTAGAATATTAAATAGTCTGAGACTCCAGGCATGTGAAGTCACACACTTTAATGACAGTAACAGATATGAAATAAAATAACATATAGTAAATAACTGGACATAATGTAACACATTTGTGGTCATGTGATCACCTGGAATAGTGTTTTCTGTGTCAGCAGATGTAGACATCAAAACAACAGATGTTGCGCTAATGGCAGTGCAACTGAAATTGAAGAACAATTTGATCCTAGTGTCAGAGGCTATCTAAGAACATATCACACACAAAATACATAACTGAGCACACAGGTCAGCCCGTTATGTGTCGTCGACAAAAATAATCAGATGTTTTGTTTGGCAGTGATAACACTGCAGAATATGAACAATAATTGCTATTATTATTATTAAACAATATACACCATTTGTGGATCATAAAATGACAATGTAACAACTGAACTAATAGTCGGCTGCGTCGAGGACACATCTCGGCTGTTTCAACAAACTGTTTCTATCACTTGGCTAATCCTTCCATCACCTGGCTAATCCTTCTATTCTCGTTAATAGGCATCTTGCATTATCAAAAACACTGTCATGCTCATCACTTTCTGTGCATTATCTCTACCACGAGGATACAATTTCTTCTCTACAATGACGATTACAAACTTGGTACCCGACTTGTAAGGGCATAACACAGCATGGTCGCTTTCACAGTATTACAACAGGCTGAGTGAGTAAGATCAACCTGTCTACTAACAACAGGGTGACCCTTGTCTGGAAAACTGGAAATGTCGGGGAATTTGACAGCTGTCAGGGAAATGTCAGGGATTTCCTAAAAGTCAGGGAAGTCTCCAGGGAAAAATCTTGTCGGGGAAAAGTGGCCTAAAGCTGTTTATTGTCAGCTGCATATTTGCGTCCATTCTCGACTTTGCTGAGCTTATAAGTGCATTTCGTTTTGGTTTCGGATCATGCACTGTTGCATTCCTACCCCACCACTGACACTAACACTAGTACTGGAATGATATGAGTAACACTTAGTATGGGTAGGAGTGCTGCGAACCGTCGGGGAAATGCCGTGGAATTTCGCACTGTCTGGAGAATGGTCACCCTGTAATAATCCTTCCATTATGAAGTAGAAGCATTCAGACATTGTAAACACACACTAGTGAGTGGCACCATCACAATTAATTAATATGGACACATTGGTAATGCCTTATTTCACAAGCAGGATCCAAATAACCCCCAAAACTAATCGCCATTTTACTGAAAATTCAACTTTTTGAGTAATTATGCTGACAAATCATAACAAAGCTAGGTAAAAGCACCAACTTCCTTGACAAAAGTCAACAGTGAAATCAGAAAAACAGGCAATTTTGCAGCAATTGAAAAAGGATTTGTACGTAGAACAAATGACTATAGAACAATAACACAAGCACCTCTGTATCTTCGGACCTAAAGGCGCTATTTAAATCCGTTATTGTTATTATTATTATTATTATTCACTACCAGCACCAGGCATATCATGTGCCATGTTTGAAGTCGTCCAGTCACAGTTAACAGTAAACATGAGACCAAAGTCAACTTCATAGAAAACTTCTTCACAGGTTCACAGGTATTTTGACATACAAAACCTAACATTGAAGCATTTTAGCTGATTATAATGATGTCCAAAGTGTAGGCCTATATGATAGAGCAAAGCCTCAACAGCTGCGACAGATCATGATGCACCACAAAACCAATACACTGACAAACAGTAGATTGAGATGTGTTTCAAGAATTTGCTAAGGCACATCTGGAATGTACGTATACATCACAATGTACCATGAAATCGTTATGAAAAGCGACTGTGATATATAAATTACTTGCAAACCAGAGACCAAAGTTGACAATTTGCTGTTCGAGATCTGACATCTTGCAGTACATTATAACTAGGGCAATTGAGCGATTAATTTTCAATCTCATTAATTATGCGATTAATTATTTTAACCATACATTAATTGTGGTTTAATGCATATTCTGTGTTGTTTGTATGCAGGCATCATCAAACGACTGAAGCCTGTTTTGGAATTATTACTATCATTGCCAAAATGTTGCGCTGTTTATGAGTGTAAAGCATCTATAAGATATGATACAATTATTATCACTCAGCGATTGATTTTTTAATTGTGTTAATTTTTTATTCGAAATTTAATTCCTTAACATTTTAATGTGTTTGTTAATGCGTTATTTAACAGCCCTGGTTGTAACATAATGGAATTTATTAATAGACGTATTACAAATTAATATCGCCATTAGATCTTATGTGCCAGAAGCAAATAAAACCAACAACTGTTCTACAACATGTGCACAGAAAGATGCAGGCGTCAATGACTGATAAATGCTGATGTCGTGTTAACTGCTGATATCCTGCGACTCTCGTACAAACTAAAATTAATCAACACTGTAACGTCAAACAAAACAGTCTGATTACACGCAAACTGCAGGTTGATCTCGAGCACAGCCACATTCACGTACATGAACACAACTTCACACTAACGACACCCGTCATAGTAACACCATATCTCCCATGAATGTAAATTCGGGAAATGCATGTACATGCAACATTGCTTACATATAGCTTAATTTGCTACAGTGCATTAGTAAATTCAACATGGACCCATTCACAAGCATACTGGGCTATTGAATGAATTAATAGCAAATTTCAGTAAAATGCTAGGCCTATTACACAACATCGAAGACTATTGACAAAACTGCATGTCACATAGGAACCCAATAAAGTATGACAATCAGCATATATGCTGTACATGTCTGCTGCCTTTATACTCCAGATATACTCCAAATACCAGATGATCCAAAAATGTGCCAAACAGTGAAATTATGAAATAGTTCACTGGGTTTGAATTCAAATAAACAAAACTACATTTTAATGAATAATCAATGATCACTCAACTTATCCTGACAATTTAATTTCAATACAGCACCAAAGCACAAGACAGTCTCACGTGTCAGGTAAGCAAAAAAATGGAAAACGTAATGCTCATGTTTCACCACAACAACAGTGACACGAGTCAAATACAGTTGAACTAGAATCCACATCTTTTGAGCATCAAGCGAAAAGTTCATTACTACAGTATGACCACTACATGTTTGGACAAACAGCTGATGTATAAAGGATGACAACGTAAAGTAAGTAAGTAAAGTAAGTCTTAAATTTATATAGCGCATTACGCAACGCCTCTAATGAAGTAAGTAAAGTAAGTCTTAAATTTATATAGCGCATTACGCAACGCCTCTAATGCGCTAAGTGTCCAGGTGCATTCCGAAACAGATGCATCTTTAGCGTCTTCCGGAAATTGTCGGCACTTAGCGACGGGTCTCGGAGGTAGCGCATTCCATGTGATCATCTATTTTGCAATATACAGCATCTCACAGAAAGCATCAAATAAAAATGGATGAGCTCAACAACAACACGGTTTGAAAGGCTACAACACAGTGGAAGCAATGACTAGAAGCTGCCAAAAAGCAGAATTGAGATGCAATTCAGGACCTTTTCTCTAAACTCCTACAATGACCATTGATGTAGGCTACGTGATACATTCTGCATTTTTGACATTCAAACCTTCATCAAGTGTTGTCATTGGTAAGTTTTGTCACTCAAAAGTTCTAATTGTTTGTGACTACAGCTACAGTTAACGAGTAATTACACATGAAAACTACAATTTTACATTGCCTGAATTCAGTGCTTAACGTGTCACTGGATGCAAGGGAACCCAGTTCTTGCACCTCCAATCATTGAGCTCCAGCGCTCTCGAACCTCAAATTTCATAAAAGCACTCCGTGGGGGGGGGGTCCACAACCACCTCTGATTTTCCACTTTAACCACTGCTTGGATTAAAATGCTGTGAATTGTGTGAAATATAGCATATGTTTGAGACTTTTTGGATCATCTGGTACAACACATGCAGGACAGCAGCATTACATGACTCAACTAGACTTTCACACTCCTGCGACTTTGGCATCGTTAACACAATGGAGAATTATTGTAAACAACCAGTTCCCAGCATTGCACTCTGTTTATAACAGTTGACAACACCAGCGGTGACATCACGGCATGCTCGCTTTACAACAGTTGCAGTAAGACGCCTGTATTAATATTTCCACATATTTTATAGTTTAAACCCAAATATATCCTCAGGGAGGCATCTGGGGAAGGATCTAAATGTAGCAACACAATCAGTATACCAACTACCCATCGGTGAGACTTGGTCCTGGTGTTGGGGGACAGGTTGGCACGTTAGGGTCAAAAAATTTTTTCTGTCCCCCAAATTTCGAATTTTTTTGGGCATGGACACATTGCCTTTTCGTGAGTAAAAGTTGTGTCAGTTAAGGACGACATAGTATCGCATTGTTATAATGTTATGAACCAATCTACCTACTAATGGGTTAAGTACGTGACTGGTAAAACCTTCCAAAGTCACTCAAGGTCATCGGAAATGTCATGGTTCAATAGAGCGCCTACGATTTCCAGAACGTGACAGCCAGACACACGAACATAATTCCTGTATCAATAGCATTGCTGAGCATCAACATCAATTTTCAGATGCGGTCACAGTCTAGAAGCCTCGGGACACGGATTTTACGGTTCAATCGTGAAACGCAGTTTACAAAAACAGTGCAATTTATAATGATATTTACTAAATATTGGGGGATATAAGCACCTCCGGGCACCCAACTCAATTTGTCAGGGGGACCATACCCCGCTGCCCCCGCCCCCCTAAGTCTCCACCAGTGCAACTTCCTGATAGTTTTCCGTTGTAACTGTGGGTCTGTCTTGCTCAGTTTTCAAGATATTACCACAGGACGGACAAGAGACAGACAATGGCAACCATCACATATCTGGCCCTTAAGGTGAGCCAGCAATGAATATCTAAACGTTGACATTAATTTATGATCCACTACTGATTAACTTCACATACAATATAAAAATAAGCGGAAGTACAATGAAAGTTGTGCCGATGACAATAGCCCACCAGCGTATTCTGGTCCACAACGGCACGCTTTCCTGTCTTCGAGGATGCATAGTAACACGACTACGAGCACTATGATGTAATGTCCTAGATGATTCGACAGCTGACACGACTGTTCGAACATTGCTGTCGACGGCATGAAGATGTTTTAGAGCTCGTCGCGCCTGCTTGCTCAGGTGGTTGCCATCATGGGGGTCTGTAGGCCGCAGAAGAGGTTGTTGTAGACTGTTTGCTGATTCACTGACATCATCATCATCGTCTACTACTTCATTATCACTTGATTCAGTGCCGCTTACTTCTGCCACTCCTGCTCATGCCCATAACGACTGTTCATTATAATGTATCAATATATACCAAGTGACACAGAAAAAAGTGGACCATCATGCAGTCTGTGAATATAATTTACATAAATTGTTGCTCAACAATGGTTTCATTCTTGTACAATGTAGATGCCAGGATCCGGAAATGATAAAGAAATATAATAATATTATTTGCAATATTGTTCACGTTAAATATTATTTGTGACGTCATTCATGATTTCATATGTTTGAGTCGGCCGGATTTCACTGAGTGGGCAATCGAACCGTTTCGGAAACGACTGGCTTCAGTCATTGCAGCAAAGAGTGGACATATTCAACAACATTCTGATTAATGTTTTAGCTACTGTAGATATGTAGAAATTTTTAGTATGTGTATGGTATACACGTACACGTTGTAGGCAGTCAAACGAAATGGTCCACTTTTTATACGCCACCCTGCACTATGTATCAAAAAAACATGCCACTACATCTTCGACTGCAATTTGATCAAGAATTGTCCGATTTACAAGACTACAGGGTGGCTCAAATTAAAATACCCCACCGGACAAAATGCTATTTCTCGACAACCATGTGACATTTTATACCCAAATTTCTTAGTTTATGTGGGAGAGATCCTGCTACAATTCTGAAATTTAAAAAAAATTATTTTAGTTTTCTTCAAAGTTATGGCTATGTAAATAGTCTATGCCACATTTTCAATTCTGCACGGAATAATCAACATCAACTTGTAATTTTCATTCACATCACGGTTTCTGTGGGCATCTGTTTCGGTGCATTTAATTCCAGACAAGACCAAAGTGAATGCTAAACTTTATGTTGAAACCCTGTTGCCGGAACTTGTTCAAGATTGCAGATCTGTTTTGCCATCTGGCTTCATCTTCCAACAGGATGGTGCACCTGCGAACACGGCAAAGCTGGCTAAGACTGGATTGCTACCAACTGCAGTGAATTCACTGGTAAACATGAATGGCCTGCGAACTTGCCTGACCTCAACCCTCTGGACTACCATGTCTGGAGAGCTATGCTTGAATGCTACAAGTCATTTCAACCCAAGCCGGAGAACATCGATGAGCTCGAGAAAGTTCTGCAGTTGATATGGGACCAGCTGCCATGCACAACACTCGACCAACAAAGCCATACTGAGCTTCCTGAAAGAACTTCAGGCTTGTGTGAAAGCTGGTGGTGGACACTTCGAACATAAGCTAAAATCCACTTGTGAGAGTTTGGTATTTGTAATAACCATCAATGTTTCTTGACAATGAAAATTACAAGTTGCTGTCAATTATTCAGTGCAGAATTGAAAATATGGCATAGAATATTTATACAGCCATAACTTTGGAGAAAACCATAACTTTGGAGAAAACTAAAATAATTTGTAAAAAAAATTCAGAATTGTAGCAGGATCTCCCACATAAACCACGAAATTTGGGTATAAAGATATCACACAGTTGTCGAGAAATTGCACTTTGTCCGGTGG
>Ga0209338_1000488_pt1 | contig 12417 bp, 10 predicted proteins | sample OlaalgELextract1_FD_187374 | JGI IMG/M metagenome (GOLD analysis project Ga0209338, IMG submission 187374) | Olavius algarvensis symbiont microbial communities from Tuscany, Italy - Type A ELBA extract 1 (SPAdes) (version 2) | ecosystem: Host-associated > Annelida > Digestive system >... | reverse complement strand
AATGTACGACGATGATGATGATGATGATGATGATGACAGAGACGGCTTTGCTGTGAGCTCGCGCGTTACTTACTGACGACAGCGAGGGAAGCGTTACTTACTGAGTACAGTGAGGTGAGCTGCAGTGGACGCCGTGCCGTGCTCATTGCTCGCAGTGACCGTGTACTCTCCCTCGTCCTCCGACAACACTTCGTTGATAACTAGACTACACGCCGTCGCTCGACGTGTCATGGCGAACTCCGCCGACGATCTCAGTTCTACGCCGTCGAGGAACCACTTCAGCTGAGGGTATGGACTTCCGGTCACGTGACACTCCAGCTTCACTCTCTGTCCCTCAGTTACAGTCACGCTGGACAGGGGTCGAGTGAAGATCGGAGCAGACTCGACTACTGCAACGCAGTCACAACAGCTAGCTACTAAGTAGCTCAGTACAAATACAGCTGTTATTAGCTGATGTAACCATTAAAATACTTCACAGTCGACTTCCAAATTACTTGTTACTTCTGACTATGACAGACTCCACAAAACACTGCTAATTTTCATTCAATTTCAAGCAATTTTTTCCACATTTTCAGTCTAAAAGATGAATATTATCTAAAGACAGTCGCTGTTTATCTACGACGCGACGTAAGATACATACAAAACTAAAAGAAAGTTAAGAGAATAATAACACGGCGCAAAATTCTGACAGAATAAAACATAGAAATTCAACAGTAAACTAGAAGCCACTTGCGATGGGATGACGTCACACGAGCCGCCACGCCATACACAAACTGACGACGTGAACGGGTTTGAGACCCGAGTAATCACAGAGTGATCGATCGTACCACGTCGAGCTCGAGCGTCGAACTCGACCGGCATTTTGTTGCCAACTACACATCTACCAAGTGTCATGTCTGAACCTCGAACATTATTTTGCTGACTCACTCAGCGGAACAAATACACAAGCACTTATAGATACACTTATATGTCGGTCGGTCCACACTACAAGACGTGTGTCGAGAGCCACTTTTTGATTTCTTGACACACACACACACAGAGACAAACAGACACGTTGAAAACAATACCAGCTTTCAGTCTCGCGGCTGGTAAAAATACATAAAATCTCTATAGAAAGAATAAAACGGTCGTACAAGCTGTTGTACTCGTAGAAGTCATCGGCCACAGGGAATGAACTGCAAACCTTAGAGAATGAACTGCAAACCTTGTGACGTGTCTGCAGTTGTGCGCGTCTCACGCTGTTTACTAAAAGTCACGTCTGCTTCAATTTTTCTTGTCTCCTCGTAAACGTCTTCACGCGGCAGCTGCCTCTCATCTTCAGCAGACTGGACTACTGTAACAGTGTTGTCTAACAACCAACAAAGCTCGAGTTAAGAAAGAAACGCAGAACATTGTAATCAGCATTCACACAGTTCACGTATTTACCAGTTAAATCCACATTTTTATCAGCAATGCATGTTAAGTTTTTCTCAAACTGTTTGGAATATTCTTGCAAACTGAAACTCGACAATTTCCCAGACAGATGAAGAACGCTGAACGATCAGTGCGTGGTTCGAGCCAATAAATGAAGAGTATGGATACGACGACGAGCACACGACACAACTACGGATAAAAACATCACCGCACACGTCGTAGTGAAATGACTGAGTCGTACTGGCTTGTATGTCCTTTTGAGTTTTAATCGAAGGCTTCTAAAAGCGGCGTCGCTAACTTGAACTCCATAAACTTTCGTATAACCTAAGAGACACAATAATATTGATAATAGATTAAGAAACAGAGAAATAATCAAAAGACATGACATACCGCGCCAAGTGTCAGAGGCGGTCGCTCCAAGTTGTTTACTGCGTCTAAACGTCACGTCTGCTTCCACGTTCCTCGTCTCTACGTAGATTCTGTATGTCTCTACCGTCCATCTCTCATACGTCTCTTCACCAGAAGAATACATCTCCACATCATCTTCTGGCACCTCAAGACGCTCAGCTTCAAACCTGCTCTTCTTATCCACTGTCACTTCTGCGGAGATCTCTTCTTCTGTTTCAAGCTGCTGGTGGAAGTGTTCTTGCTGGTCCTTGGAGGTCTCAAGCCTCTGTTCGAAACTGGTCGTCTGTTCCAGTGTAGACTCTGTAAAGGTTTCCTCATCGTGCGAGTACAAGGTACACTCGTCGACAGAGGCGGTGTTGAGCGCTGTGGAGCTCGTGCTGCTCGAGGCGGCCATGATGCCAGCTGGTAGTGGAGACAGCCTTGACGTCGCTTCAACGCGTCGTACGATCACCTGAGGTAGAACAAACGTCTCTGATGACAGATTCGTGGCTGCCACGTCGACACCGGTCGGTTTGATGTCTGAACGCTGAGCTGATGTTTGATGCACTGACGACTCGAGCTGGACAGTCTCTGGTGCGACTCGTTCCTCGACTGAGAATGAACTGGTGCTGTGTTGTACGAGTTGTCTGAAGTCACAGACGACATCCACACACACAGACTCTTCCTCGTAATAGTACACATCACACTCGTCGACCCTCGCACGGCTCAGCGGCGACTCCACATGGTCGACGGCATCGATAGACATCAGCTCAACGTCTGCTGACAACGGCTGCATGAAGATCGCCTCATCTTGTACAGGTAGAGCAAGTTGCTCTTCAGACACAATCAACTCACGCTGCGTCGTCCTCATTATCTGGGTCAGGTCACAGACTACATCCACACACACAGACTCTTCCTCGTAATAGTAAACATCAGCTTCATGTGTCTGGGCGTAGGCGAGAGGCTCTGTGACGTGATCCTGGGGCGCCAAGGTCAAGTAGTACACATCGCTTATGATCGGTTTGAGGACTGTACGTTCATCGGTGAATGGTGAGACAGACCTCTGTTCAGAGTAGTTCATCTCCAGCTCTGTCATCTTTAACAGCTGCTGCAGATCGACCGTTGCCTCTACGATCAACTTCTCCTCTTCGATAAAATAAACGTCTTCTTCCAAGATGCTTACCTTCCCCAGCACGACGTCCTCCACGTCCACTGGGGTCAAGGTCGCTGTTTCCACGCCACGTGGCTCCAGGAAATATTCGTCGAAGATAAAAGGTGACGCGCTTCTTTCTTCAGGCCAGTTGACACGTGGCCGCTCCACGACCGGCGCTCGGTGCGGTGAAATAATCTCATCCTCACACTCTCTGACGTCAACGTCGGTCTCTGTAGCTCGGTACAACTGGACGCTGATCTCAGTCGGACACGTGAACCATTCGTCCACGTCGTCCATCACTGACACGGCGTCAGGCAAGTTGTCTTCGACTACGAACAGGTCAGTCGAGTCATAGTTTGGTACCGGCACCGGCGGTCGAGCTACCTCCTGCGGTTCAGCTGGGATCATCTCTTCTTCAAATAACACATCGCAAACATGAACGTCAACTTCGTCGAGAGCTACCTGCACCAGGGACGATGAAGAACATAACATTTCTACGTCTTCCAGCTCTGTTACGCCTTCAGTCGGGACAGACTCCTCTTGAAATGACACATCCGAAATGCTAACATCAGCTTGTTCAAGTGTCGTTTCCACGACAGACGGAACGAGCGACAAGTCATTAGTTGGTGAGACAGTTCCGACACTGCGTGAAGGAGAGACGCGTGACAGAGACATCAAAGTGTGGCTGAGTGGAACGTGTTCGCAGAACGGCTCTATGTAGTCAGTGCGCATCACCACCGACCTTAACCTTTCCAGCAAATCATCCACCTCGTTGTCGTCAAGATCTTTAGTAGCAAATATCTTGTTGGTTTCCACCAGAGGTTTGACGAGCGAAAGTCTGGCTGCCTCCACGAGTGCTGCTTGTTCCAGCACGGCTGTCACTGTCGCAGACAGTCCAGTCACCTACAGAATAATTACAAAACACAGTATTTTAATAATATCTTTGCAGTTAAAAGCTAAACATAGACATTGAACATAGACATATGACAAGTAAGACAGTAAAGCAAACATTATTAGTAGCATATTGATAATATTTTGCTGGAGACAGGCACGCTTGAGTGGCAGCAGTTTTAGGTAGTAGCCGGACAAACACAGACCACAAAAAGGTCCAAAGTTATAAAAAAAACTTGATTTGACGACAACGTTAAGACCGTGTTCGTTGCCGTACTCGAAATATAAATGACGGACCAGTCCACAAAAAGTGTTTATAAGAGCCGTTGAAGTGAAGTTGAGTAGTGCTGTCACGTTTCAATTACCTCTGACGCTGGTCTTTCCTCCGAGCGTTCTTCGACGGTCTGGAGTGCAAAGGCCACTTCTTGTAATCTGGCAAGTGTTGGCGTTGGTAGCGCCTTGACAGCCAAACCAAAGAGTTTGGGAACTTCTTCCACGGCCGAGGTCTCGACAGTGCACTCGGCTTCATGTGGTTGAGTGGTTTCTGACTCGTGGAAAACGCGCTGCAGCAGAGTCAGTACCGACTGCCTGTTATTGACGCGGATATGATTCAGCTCGTAAGCGTCGGTCGGTCTGGGCAGGACGGACGGCTCCGGTACATCAAGGAACAAGTCGTCTTCTTCACCTTCAGACTGGTAGTCGAGCGTCAGTCCAGCACGACACGGCTGGACGTGCGTTGACGAGTGTCCAACGTCGTAGATGACGTCGTGCTGACTGGCGTTCTGTGCAGCAGGCGCACGCTCACTCACAACCACTCCCAGTATCTCCTCATCTTCCTTTGACAGTTGCGTGAATGTCCAACTCGCGGGGAAATTTTTATCTGCCGGGTTTTCCAGACTATCAGTTATGTTTTCAGTGGCACGATCTTGAGCAGAACGTGATGTGACCTGATCAGCGGTCTGCTCTGCAACATTCCTACACAGACATTACGTTACGTTAGATTACGTACTTAAAACAACTGGCGTCAGTTACAGCAAACCTCGCCCCACGCCACATTGCAGGGTGCTGCCACCTGGTGATCACTGGCCGGCTATGATAAAAGTATCATGAGACGATAGACTATCCGTTTAACAGTCACAAGGGTCACTTGCGACATTACAAACATCACAGCAAACACAGACAATCAAAGCAATACATCGACAACTAATATCTACATACCACATATAAACTAGAAGTGGTAGTCGTCGCTACCGCTCTCGACGACATGTAGGCTGAAAGCCTAAGCCGTCTTGCAGTTGTTAGCTGTAGTCTGCCTCGGAATATACATACATTTTGCGAAAATCAATATAGCGGCCGCCCTCACGTTTTTGTACCCAAAGGGAATACTTCACCAAATTCAACTTTCTGGCTCAGTAGTTTCCGAGATATCAGGAGTCGTAAATTTACATTAGGGGGCCCTGCGCCCCCCGGACGCCACGTAGCGAAAAAAAATTGTACCCAAAGCGACTACTTTACCTCTTCTAATTGTGTTTTTAATTCAACTTTCTAGCTCTAGTAATTTCCGAGATAATAAAGAGTCCAAAATTTACATAAAAGGGCCCTGCACCCCCCCGGACGCCCTCTAGCGGAAAAATTTTGACACATCCCGAGTACTTGCCTATACCTATATTGACTATGTTAGGCGCTCTAGAAGTAGTTCGTGCCGCTTACTGCGCCCTATAAATTGTCAAACTTACATTACATTACATTAGCTGTAAAGTTTCACCTTCGTAGCTCCATTAACGTGTGATTTACGGAGTGCTATCTGTATAATAGGCTTTGCATTCAAAGGTCCCCCAAAATGGGGTTTTGGGGTGACTTTGGGGGTAGGGCCGAATATATTTGGTGGAAAAGTACATACGTCCTTGGAATTGCGCGTTTTCAGACTTCTTTGGTCCAAATCTGACGCGCCGTGCAGTTGCATTCTGTATGGATATAGCCATTTGCCATAGGCGAAAATTTGGGCAATTTTGGGGGTCCCCAGCTCCCCTACCAGAAGCCGCAGGAAAACTCCGCTGGCGGTAGGCACCCCTTTGGACCTTCGACTACCACAGAGAAAATCGTAATCATTCTGTGATGTAACCCTTGGGCTGTAGGCTGGTCACCGGAAGGTCCTTTTAGGGGTTGTATGAGGAAAATAGGCAAAAATCCGAAAATTGGACAAATTTGACGCCCCGTAGCTCCGCAATCGTACGTCATAGAAAAAAGTTGACTGACTTGGAAACTCCCTGGCCCTTGGACTACAAGTGGAGGAAACAGTATCTCTCTGCAGTGCATCCCGTGACCTGTAGCCTGTTCTGAGTTAGGTGCCTGTTTGACCGACTTTCGATTTCAGATTTTGGGGGCAAATGACCCCTAAAGTAATAATTTTTGAAAATGTCTTTCCGGATTCCGCGACGGGACACCGAATTACGTTTCGTGACCAAATTTGGTGAAAATCGGCCGTTGCAAAGTTGCCGAAAGGTCGCGTGGTTTCCCACACACAAAAAAACTCGGGCTCCGCGGGACTCGTCCCAGCCCCCATTTTGCCCAAAATGGGTCGATCGCGCCCAACATTCCCTGAACGTTGTCACCCCTTGACGTGTCCACATATACCGAATTTGGTCGGGATCGGCTGCGTTGTGCTGGCCTTATTCCATAAAAGATTGATTTTTCGGCTCAAAAACTCAATACAATATGCTTTCAGCCTACAATTATAACAGTATTTAGGCCTATATTAATTATGGTACTACTTCAATTAAGAGTTCAAGGAAGAATCAGTAAAATTTGGTGGCAAATGGTGCATTAAAAAAACTAGAGCGCTGAAAACCACCCACGGTCATTTTGTGCCCTCGTAGCAGCATTTCTATAATGGACTTGCCCGCCATGCGGACTATTCCATTTTTTTCCACGGCAGTGAACTCACCCGCTGCGGGCGAGTCATGTTGGCCAGCGATCAAGGCTGGCCTACGCAGGCCTATGGCCAGCACACTGGTAGGCCAGCCCGGCTGACAACGGCCAGCGTGATGATCGACGGCAAATGGTGCATTTGAAAACAAACGAAAATATAGAAGCACGAAGTTAAAACTAGAGAGTGGTAGACTACGTCTGACACGGTAAGTGTATAACTGATCAAATTCGAACAGCTATGATCACAGCGCTGTGCGTTCTATCAAAACATGCATATTTAAAAAGCGTAAGTTGAGCAAACGAAACCTGTGGGTTTGTTGGTCGACGCGCGTCTGAGTCCGGCGAGTGATGTTCGACGTGACTAGCTCGTCGACAGTGTAGTCACGTTCAATCAACTTGTGTTTGTCTGCCACGTCGAGTCTGAACTGAGAGACGAGTTCGGTCTGCTGCGTCTCTACTAGGCTGCGTAGACACCACTGGACGTCGGCCATCTGGACGACGTCCTCGTCGATAGAGACGATGTCCTCACTGACGGGCTCCATCAGTGTCTCTTGAGTCGCTTCATGTATCGACGACATCGTCGACTCTGACAAATACTCCTCACTGTCAGCCACGTACTCGTACGCTGCATGCCACGTCACAACATAATTACGGGTATTACTAGACAAAACATCGTCCTGTCCATTCGTCAACTGCTTGCTGATTATGTCACCACAGGAAACGGGCTAAAAAATGGCGTCCACTGCGGCCTATAATCTCTGAGATAACCACCGCTATTTGATCGCGAACTTCAACTTCAACTAACATTAATTCACTGCAGCAATTAAATATTCTTTCGCGCAAGCAGACGAAATATTGCCGAAAATTAACGCGTTAAAACAATATTTACGTACACAAACAGGAACTTCTTTACTTCCGCTTGTGTAGCTGTGATGTGGCGCATTCATCCGCCCAATAGCAGATCGCCTTTCGAAATGTCTGCCATTTTTTAGCCCGTGAAAACTGATGACGTTTTCGTCTGCGCAGGTGAGGCGCAGTGTTCAGTCTAGAGTTATATATTTTATTGTCTATATGTATTGGTACTTTTACTTCCTACTTAGAAAGTAAATCTGTTATTAGTATTTTTTTACTTCTGCTTGAGTAACTTTCCTATGGAATACTTGTACTTTTTACTTAAGTGAAATTTTAATAAGTTACTCAAGTATTTTATCACAGTACTTTAAACAAGTCAGTCGGCCAGCAGGTGACCAAGTCAAACCCGGCGCTATCCGCCAGCTTTGACTTAGTCACCTCAACCTACTCTCGAGGCGGGGAAAAATGACACTAACTGGTAATCCTGACCGTACCCGACTGGGGGGGGGTGTAATCTCTGGAGGTAATATCATCAGAGAGCTATCTCCTCGCGATGTTTCAATTTCACTCACTTCAAATAAATGTTTTCTTTTCATCATTTTAGCGTAAGTAGCACAGCGTGTTATAGTGACAAATTCTGAACGCTTAAAATAAGAGTAAAATATTAAGCGGAAGTGTAAGTTAGAGTGGAGTGAATCATGCTGTGTGTGTGCTACCTTCGACGATGAGCTGTGCCTTGGTCCGAGCGTGACCGTACTGGTTCTCAGCATAGCACTCATAGACGCCGGCGTCTTCAGGGAACATCACCTCACCAATAGTGAGCGACGCGTCGCCCGACACGGCGTCGTAAGTCGCCACAAACTCGGGATTATCCGCTGAGATGATCTTTTCATCGCAACTCCACTGCGTGGAGACGGGCATGGGTCGAGCGCGGACACGACAGACGAGTCTGGCCTTGCCTCCGTCCATCGTCTGTAGTGACTGTAGTTGAACAACGAACACTGGCGGACTGCCTTCCTCAACTGGTTCACGAGGTGGCGACACGCTCGCTTCTATGCACTTGGTTCTTGCTACATAGAACTTGGTCGTCTCGGTTTTGAGTCGTTCCAAGATCTCGGCCTCTAACTTGACGCCTCTCGGCACAGCCTTACGTTGCACGTCCATTGCCGACTTCTTCAGTTTGACGAGTTCGATGCCGACCTTGCGATGGTCCTCCGTGTCGACGGACACAGTCTCAGAGAACGTCTGAGGCCCGCTGACGTCAGCGATCATCTTGTAGCCCTGCGGCAGAGCTTTCTGTTGGACGTCGAGCGTCGATTTCTTCTTCTTAAGCAGCTCAACACCGACTGCCTGATGATCGCACGCGTCAATTGAAAGCGTCTCGGAAAACGTCTGAGGACCGGCGATTTCGGCGATCATCATGTAGCCTTGAGGCAGCGCTTTCTGCTGGACGTCTAGGGTAGATTTCTTCTTCTTGAGCAGCTCGACGGCGACTTCCTGGTGGTCCGTGGCGTCAATGGACAACGTCTCGGAGAAAGTTTGTGGACCAGTGATTTCAGCGATCATCTTGTAGCCTTGAAGTATTGCTTTCTGCTGGACGTCGAGTGTAGACTTTTTGAGTTTGAGCAGCTCGACAGCGACTGTCTCATGGTCTGTGGCGTCAATACTGACCGTCTCTGAGAATACAGGTGCACGCTGGTCGGCGCCGGCGCCGTGAAGCAAGTGAAGACTCTGATAGTCGTAGATCATCGCCAGCTCGTCGTCGCTGTAGTTGAACTGCTCCGACACGGAGATGGGAACAAACGTGTTAGAGAAGAGAAACTGGGGCTTGGTAGAGGTCACGTGACCGCTAGAGTCGGTGCGAATGACGGCGATTGGTCGCTCAGACTCAATCTTGTGTGAAAACAGATCAGAGCTTGAGCGAGGCGATGACTTGACTGTCATCAGCCGAGTGACGTCAGCGACCGGCGAACGCGCTGCAGCAACATCGACACGTAATTAATAACTAAATTAATAACTGAATTAATAACTAAATTACCGGTAATAACTAAATAAACAAACTCTAGTCAGCTTAGTTATGTCTTGATGTGCTACAACGACGTTGACGAATAGCGCCTATAAAACAGCGTTATTGCTATTCTATATTTCTTGTATAGCAGCAGCAGCAGCAGCAGCAGCAGCAGGACGAGTGAGAGTTAGGACTGGTCGAAGTTGTTGATAGTGAGATGGAGGCAGACAAAGTGACAGACAGACAAACGTGACTCGTGAATCAGTGACTGCCTTAGCTGACACTCTACCTTACATACAACGATGTCAACTGCTGCTAGTTCGAGCTGCAGTTTCTAGTCTATCCATCAGATTAAACTGCATGCATGGCTGACAAGTCAGCAGCTAGCATCTCGAGTGCTCGCTGCCCAGTGGCGTAGTGGCAGAAATGTGTATATCAAAGAACAGTGCATGCTGTCAGCGCTGGCAGTTTGACTTAGTGGTAACGCGTGGGTTGCGCTACACCCGGCCCGGTTAGTACCTGGATGGGCGACCGTCTTAGGACGAGTGGACCATTAGAACCAGCCACCCAGGTCAACTCTGCCTGCCCATCCCTCCGTAGGTAGGAATCATTAGTACCAGCGAAAGCTGGGGAGTAAACAGGCACACCACGTGATACACTAGCCCGTATCCATGGTCTCGCAGTGTTAGCTGGTGTCTGGCTGAGGCTAGTTAAACGGAGATCAGCGCCGAAGTACGGGAAGTGGTAGTGCATCAGAGATGTGTTCGTGTTTACTACTTTACACACGTTTAGCGATACAGAGATAATTTAGTAGGCATATATTTCCACAGATCCCTAGCAACGCAACACATTATTTCATCATTAGGCCTATAATAATATAACTCGATGTGCGTATTATAATATAATATAGCAAGAAGTGTGGCCGCCGGGTTCGGCCGACACGGTATGGCCCCACTGACCGCTAATGACACAGGTACATTATTGGGCCAAGACGGCTCAGACTGATCACGAGACCTTGCGACCTTGACCTTTGACCTTGGAGGTCATGCGCCTCTGGCTGATGCGGGTTGTCGTCTTCCATTTGTATACAAAGTTTGAATTTCGTAGGCCTTGCCGTTCGGAAGATATGGCGCACGATGTGTGTCAGCATTAATGGGCCTGGTGACCTTGACCTTTGACCTTTAAATCAGTATGCGAGTCGCATCAGAGGTGGGGAACCTTTCTCTGAATTTGGGCTCGCTAGGCCTTCGGGTTCTCGAGTTATTTGCTAAGTACGCGACGGACGGACGGACGGACGGATGGACGGACAAAACCAACGCTTAATGCCCGTTCCATACGGGCGAAGGCATAATAAAAAGATAAAATAAAATGTAAATATACCGAGTACAAAGAGATGGGCGTTGGTGAAGGCGGTGCCACAGCAGTTGTGTATGCAACACGTGTACTGGGCCTCGTGGTCGACGCTGCTTGATAGAATTGTCAGTGTGCTCGTGCCACGTTCCAGATCCTCCACGACCTCGACGCCGTCGATACGATCCACGACGACCGTGGTGTCGTCAGGCCTGCTCGAGTGAACTAGTCTGCCGTTGATGGACCACTGGACGGTCGGTCGTGGGTGTCCGTCAAAGAACACGGTGAACACCGCGGCATCTCCACTAGTCACGGTCTGGTTCTGTAGACCGAGTCTGAACGTCGGCGACTCAGCTGGACGAGCGTGTTGTGTAGGTAAGGGTTTAACACTTGGCGGAGCGTGTTGTGGAGATAAAGGGTCAACAGTGACTAACGGTTCCAATGCCAGAGCGACCTCAACTGCCGAACCAAGAGACTGAGTAGGCGCGGTGGCTGACGGAAAAGCTGGCTGCAGCTGAGGCATCGTGGACGCCAATGTTGACTGTTGATGAACTGGGTCGACAGGTGCTTGTTCCATTTCTAGCCACGACACACACACACACACACACACACACACACAGTCGGCCGTAATAATTATCAACCACGATAAAGCTCGCTACGCATGCTTTAGCCACATTCGCCAGATGGCACTAGCAGTCACTGGCGGGTTTCTGGCCAGTGAATCAGACTTTGGACTAATTTAGCACAAAATTTAATGACATGAGCGCACAATCATTGCTATCTAATGACATGGTCTCAGACACAACCAATGTCGGGTCTGTTTTGACAGTTGGTGTTGACAGTTGTAATCTTCCCAGCAAGCAACGTCACAAAACAACAAACACAGAAACACAAACGATCAATCGACGACTCTATTAGTCTACGACATCACCAGCCGAGTGCCGACGTCGACGTCGACGCCGACGTCGACGTCGACGTACCGTAGTACTGCAACAACGTACATCTACATCATGTCCACATAAAAAGGTGCCACTGATTTTTTTTCGCCGTAACTTTTACAAATGTTGACAGATTTTCATATTTTTTCGTGCACAGCTTCAAAAGAGAATGCCAAGTCATTGGCGTAAGAATTTCCTGCCAAACATTTGTTATGTTGCTACCATACCGTGTGAAAGTCTCAGACACAAAAGTTTACACATTTCACACAATATTAGCACTTTACACATGTTTATATCGATCACATTTACAGAAAGCAGTATCGATGAAACAAACAAAACACAGCAGAAAGTCAGAGGCTCAAAATTTATGTTCAAAATCTCCACCATTCACGCAAACACATGCATTCAAACAACTACGCCATTGCGCAATCACTGCCACGATGATGGTGTGGTCCAGCAGCCTCCAGTCGCTCATCAGCAGACGTTCTTTCAACTCC
>Ga0209338_1000487_pt1 | contig 12418 bp, 9 predicted proteins | sample OlaalgELextract1_FD_187374 | JGI IMG/M metagenome (GOLD analysis project Ga0209338, IMG submission 187374) | Olavius algarvensis symbiont microbial communities from Tuscany, Italy - Type A ELBA extract 1 (SPAdes) (version 2) | ecosystem: Host-associated > Annelida > Digestive system >... | reverse complement strand
CTGGTATAACATCTTGATATGACGTGCGAAGGGGTTTACCAAATACCAAACACGAAACACCAAACACGTGATGAATTCGACTTTTTACGAATTCATCAAGTTTCAATCTTCAATTCCGGCTTGCCCGGAACCGGCAGTTCCAGGTCAAATAATCCGCAGTACATTGCCTCCTGCAACTCCGCCTGCTTAAGCTGTTCGCCGAAGAGAACCGCGCGCTGGCCCTTCCAGCGCGTATCGGTAAAATGGCCCAGGTCGGCGATACCCCGGTCCTGTTGAAATACCCCCTGCTCATACAAATGGGCGGTCAGGCGCAGGCCGCAATATGTTCCCTGGCAGGCGCCTTTGCCGATTCGGCTGCGGGCCCCGATGTTGTGAAGCAGGACGGAGTCCTTTTTAATAGCGGAATCGGTGAGTATGGACTCGACCGCGCTTTTGGGCACCATTTCACATTCACACAGAATATAATCGTCAGGCCGCTGCTTTTCCAACCAGGTTGCGGGCGCCAGACCCGGCTCGATCCACTCGCAGTTCAGGGTAGACGGCAGCTGTTCATGGCGGGTGCGACAGGGCTCATCGACTTTCAGGCGGGTGCAGAGTTGATCGCATACCCGTTCGGCCATCAGGCGAAAGATTGACAGTTTGCCGCCGGCAATGGTTTGAAAGTTGTCGACCCCGTCGGCGCTGTGATCGATAAGATCGAATCCCCGGCTGATTTGGCGGTCATCGGTACTACCCTCGGCCTTTTTCTTGGCGATGAGCGGCCGGACGCCCGAGAAGGCCCGAATGAAACGGCCCTGCTCAAGTGAAGGAACGATGGGCACGCCCTGGCTGATGATATGATCAACCTCGGCAACGGACGGCTTGATATTGTCCGGCGATGTCAGGCGTACCGATGAAGGCCCGAGGATCGAAACGGTTCCGCCGGGGCAAAGGACATCACCGTCCGAAGGCGGCCGCAAGCGGAGCAGCATATGGTGCGCGAGTCTTGAATGGGTTACGAGCAGCGTGCCCTTGGAATAAAGAATTTCAATGGACGCGTCGGCCAGGGCCGCCACCTGGCCGACCCAGGCGCCGGCTGCGTTGACGATTTCACCCGCCTCGATCGTTTGTTCCCGGCCCGTCAATACATCTTTTACCTGCACGGACTGAATTTTGCGGCTGCTGATGGCAAATCCCGTGACAACGGTGTAGGGCATGAATCCGTGCCCGCAGCTAACGGCGTAGGCCAGATTCTCGTAGGAAACGCGAAACGGGTCAATGCTGGAGTCTTCCGTGCGGTAAGCCGCGATGATATCTTTGGAAAGCGCGGGCTCCATCTCCAGGACCTCCTTGATGTCCAGGGGATCGCAGGGAACACCGCATTTGGCGCAGTTGTGCTGAAAATCGGCCAGATAATTCTCGTCATCTTCTTTGACGGCCACGTAGAATCCTCCGGTGTCTTCGATACAGTGCGGCGCCAATTTTTTGAGCAGGGCATTTTCTTCCATGCACTCGCGCGATGATTCCGGATCACTGGTGGTATAGCGGGCCCCGGAATGCAGCACGCCGTGGTTGGCGCCCGATGCCCCGGCATTGATGTGGCTGCGGTCAATTAATACACTGTGGATGCCGCGCAGTGCGAGATCGCGCGCAATCGCCGTGCCTGTTATACCGCCGCCGATAATCAGAACTTGGGTTTGGATGGTCATAGATTTTACCTGCTTCAAGTTTGTGAATGACTAGTGGCGCTTTTCGGTCAACAGGTCATAAATATCGAGTTAATATTTTAGAATTTAGATTGCGGATTTTGGATTGATGGAATCGCTGCGCTCTATCATTTAAAATGGACCGTTCGAAAACAGAACTCACAACAGGCAGACTACCTTAAATCGAAAATCCAAAATTGCGTCTAACTTGTAATGACAACCATAGTGAAATCAGAAGGTGATGTCAAGTCAAATATTTCACACTAAATTCATTTTTTTTAAGCTGGAATGTTCAGCTTATTGATATATTAAGCTCTACTCGTTAGCTATAGAGGATCTCCATATTATTGAAAAAAATATTAAAAAAACAGTTGACATTTAACTTGTCTATCTTGTAATTACAAGTAGGTGCGAATTGTATGTTTAACAACTTAAGCTTGACGATCAGATGCTGCGGATAAGTTTGGAGGCCTCGCTCCTACCTGTTTATAGCCTCCTTTCGGGAGCCTCAGGATCTAAAGACAAGGTCGTGCGATTGGGATGGTACAAGGCTGTAACAATCGGATGTTGGATTAAGAGTTTCATGATTGCATAGGATCGATAATAAAATCGATATTATCCTTTATAAAAACCAACATTCCAGTATTCCACTATTCCATCATTCCCTGACCATTGGATCATGCGGCGAAAAAGGCTATATTAAAAATGATCTGTAAAAATTTGGAACTGGTACCTTGATATGCTATTTTCGATAACACTCTATCTGGCACTGGCGATTTGCCTGCTGGGAACACTTTACCGAGTTATCCGCTGGTTTACGGTAAAGATCGGCCCGGATGCCGGGCAATTCACTGCCCGAACCAGAATTTCAAAGGCTTTAAGCGGCTTGTTCAGGGTGCTGTTCAGCCCTGACATCTTCCGGTTGGTTGGCGCGTTTATTTTCCGGATCATTTTGCAGGGCCATATACTTAAAAAGGATCCCTGGCGCTGGCTGATGCATTTCAGTATTTTTGCCGGCATCCTGCTGCTCGTTTTCTTTCATGCGATGGACGATCTGATTACCGTCAATTTATTTTCGGATTACGAGTCAACCGCCAACCCGTTTCTTTTTCTGCGAAATCTATGCGCGGCCCTGGCGCTTCTGGGAATTGTAATCGCCATCTATCGCCGTCTTTCATCAAGGGGCTTGAAAAAAATTTCAACGAACCATGACATGCTGGCCCTGGTCCTGCTGTCGATTATCCTGTTTACCGGTTTTTTTCTCGAAGCCAGTCAGATTATTTCAGAACCCATTTTCGATGAAATGGTTGAAGATTACGGCGACCCGGATGATACCGAGACCCTTGCGGCCCTGCAAAACTATTGGGCCAAACACTACGGAGTGATTTTTGCCGAGGCCCCTGATTTGAGCGACCCGGACCTGATGGATGCCGGCAATGAAGCCCATGAGGAAAGCTGTATCGACTGCCATGCCAGACCAAGTTCCGCTTTTATATCGAACCCGATCAGCAAAGCATTCCATCCGATCGGGGTCTGGGCCAATGCGGTTCGCCTGGACCTTATATTATGGCAGCTCCACTTTTTATGCAGCTTTGCGCTGCTGGCCTATCTGCCCTTCAGCAAGCTGATGCATCTTTTTACCAGTTCGGTCAGCCTTGCGGTGCGCAGCCTGGAAGACAATCAGGCTCTGCAGCCGGCCAATCGGGCTACACGGCGCGTCGTTTCGCTGGATGCCTGTATGAACTGCGGCCAATGCAGTTTGCATTGCTCCGTGGAACCCATCAACCGCGTAGTGGGTAATCCGGATATTCTCCCATCCCACAAATTGGGGTCTTTGAAAAAATATGTTCACAAAGGCCTGGCCGGCGATATCGAACTCGCCGGACTTAATGAAGGCAGCTTCATCTGTACCGAATGCAATCGCTGTACGGAAATATGCCCGGCCGGCATCAATTTGCAGGATCTATGGCTGGCATCCAAAGCAGACCTGGCATCAAGCGGTCCGTCCGAACCCTATCGACAGGTCCGGGAAGGAGTTCCCTTTGGCCGGCCGGCACTGACATCCAAAGGGGCAGCCGGGGCGGCACCCGAGACGTGTTTGATGAACTACGCCGCCGATCCGGTATCCTTTTCAGCCTGTATCCAGTGCGGGACCTGCACCAATGTCTGTCCGGTGGTCGCCGACTACCAGCAGGACCCGCATCTGATGGGCTATCTGGATTTGACCCCCCAGCAGATCGTGAACACCTTCCGGCTCGGCATCACCGGCAGGGCCTTGGGTTCGAAGATGGCCTGGGATTGCTTTATGTGCTTTAAATGCCAGGAGCACTGCCCCAAAGAGATCCCGGTGGCTGAGATGATGTATGAGCTCAGGAATAAAGGATACAGGGAATTAAGTGAACCGTTTAAGGATTCATAGGAAAATAAAAGCGAATATCGAAAAATGGATATCGACGTAATGAGTGCTATCAAAACGATTAACCCAACCAGCTAATTAACTAGTCAACCAAATTCCAAAGGAATTTATTATGTACAGCTATTTTGCAGGGTGCAAAATACCATATTATCTGCCGGAATACGGCAGCTCAACACTGGCGTTGCTGGACAGATTCGACATCGAATTGCAGGACCTGGAATTTAAGTGCTGTGGCTACCCGGTGCGCGATATCGACTTCCAATCATTTCTGCTGGCCGGTGCCCGGAATCTGGCCCTTGCCGAGCAGCAAAACACGGACATTGTCACGCCCTGCAAATGCTGCTTCGGCAGCCTGAAATTTGTTGAATACTATTTAAAGCAGCGTGAATCCGTTTTCGATCAAATCAACGCCATGCTTAAGCCGGAAGGGTTACAATGGCAAGGGCGTACCCAGGTCAAACATCTTTTAACGATTCTGCACGAGGATGTCGGCATTGACGCACTGCGCGATGCCGTCGTCAATCCCCTCGCAGGAATAAAAGTGGCCACCCACACCGGCTGCCATGCCCTGCGCCCCGGCAACGTGACGATGTACGACAATCCGTTTGTCCCCGGCCTTTTTGACGATCTGGTGGCGGTGACCGGCGCCGAAAGCGTCTTCTGGTCCATGAGCACGGAATGCTGCGGCAACCCGCAGTGGGACAAAAACCGGAAAATTGCCTTGAAGCAGATGCAAAGGAAGTTGCTGAATGCCCGGCAGGCCGGTGCGGATTTTGTGTGTACGGCCTGCACCTACTGCCAGATGCACTTCGAACAAAACAGCCAATCCGATCTTATCCCGCTTGCTAGTGATCAGTTTGTCCCTGCAATCCTGATCTCTCAGCTCATCGGATTGAGCATCGGGATCGATGAAGAAACGCTCGGCATCGGGGAGGATATTCGGAATAAGATTATGGTTCGGGCTTAATTTTGTTAGCCGCAGACACACCCAGACCCACGCGGACGGAAAGGATTCCGGCTGCCGGGTTGGAACCCGCCGGGAGGATGCTGATGAATGCTATCCGATTGTCGGGGTTGAATGCTTATTAGTAGGGGCGGAGTTTATCTCCGCCAGCAGCATTGCGCCGATAGTGGTTCTTGGCGGGGATAAACCCCGCCGCTACGATGTGTAAGCTACAGAGATTAAAGCGCGGCAAAATTTTCGCAGGATTTAGCAAAATTCATTTGCGGCCGGATTGGAAATCTGACGGCTCTATTGCAATTGATTGGTTTGATCTTAACTTTTCCTGGATGAACGGGAATATTGGGCACAGGGGCTTCTATGGACCGAGCAATACTGCAGATTACCACCTCAATTTGGTTAAAAACCAATTGAAAGTTATTCGTTATCAGTTATTCGTTATTTGGAATTAAAGGAATCATACGTAATTATATATAATAATGATATTAGAAATACGTAATCAGATTCTCAGGGGTTTCTAATAACGATTCACTAGAAACACCCAATTGAGTGATTTTCGCTCAATTAGGGTACTATTTAACTTGGTGCCTTAGTGGCAAAAATGTTTTTTGAGATATTTGCAGTACATATTACTACCAATCCTAAAAGAAGGAGGACAAAAAAATGCCGGATGCTGATGAAATGAAAGAAGGGAAACAATACTACTCGGATAAACCTCAAATATCAGAAGGTTTCTTTTTAAAGGGATCCAATAATCTGGAATGGGGGATGAAAGACCGGCTGGCCCGGATATTCAATCCCGTTTCGGGCAACACGGTGATGCTGGCCTTTGATCACGGCTACCTCATGGGACCGACCTCCGGACTGGAGCGCATGGACCTGACGATCGTGCCGTTGATCGAGTATGCCGACTGCCTGATGTGCACGCGCGGCGCCCTGCGCCAAATCGTGCCGCCGACCTCCGGCAAGCCCATTTCGTTGCGCTACTCCTCTGGTACGACCGTGCTGACCGAACTTAACGATGAGTGCCTCATGGACATCGAGGAGGCGGCCCGTCTGAATGCCTCGCTTCTGGCTGTCATGGTGGCGGTTGGAGATAAGTTTGAAGCAACGACGATCAGAAATTTGACTCGTACGGTTGACCTCGGAACCCGCTACGGTATCCCGACTCTGGGAGTCACCGCCGTCGGCAAGGACATGGCGCGCGACGCCCGCTATCTGTCCATGGCTTCACGGGTGTGTGCTGAAAACGGGGCCCACGTGGTGAAAACATACTTTTGTGAAAATTTTGAGCACGTGGCCTCGACCTGTCCGGTTCCGATTGTTCTGGCCGGCGGTAAGAAACTGCCTGAGCTCGATGCGTTGACCATGGCCTACCAGGCCATCGATCAGGGCGCGAGCGGCGTTGACATGGGTCGCAATATCTTCCAGGCCGGGGATCCGATCGCCATGATCCAGGCCGTGCGGGCCGTCGTGCATGACCGGGAAATGCCGGAAAAGGCCTTCGATTTGTACAATACCCTGAAACAGGAAAAGTAGTGGACGTTATTGGTTACTCGTTATTAGTTATTGGTATAGTCGAAATTAAATCAATTTTTGTGGATCACTACTAGTAGATTTGCCTATCAGGTTTTCAGTCAATTCTAATCGCGAGTCGTCTTTGACAAACAGCATCAAGAGGAAAACATGAAAGCTATTGGATTTTATCAGTATTTGCCGGTGGAAAACCCGGAAAGTTTAGTGGCGGTTGAGGTGCCGACGCCTGAACCCGATGGCCGGGATCTGCTCGTGCGGGTGAAGGCCGTATCCGTCAACCCGGTTGACGTCAAGGTTCGTTCTCGGCTGAAAACAGTTGAGGAGCAGCCGAAAATCATCGGCTGGGACGTGGCCGGGGTGGTCGAGAGCACCGGCAGCGATGTTTCTTTATTCAAAGCCGGTGATGAAGTCTACTACGCCGGCGACATTACCCGTCCGGGCTGCAACAGTGAATTCCACCTGGTGGACGAGCGAATCGTCGGGCGCAGGCCGGCTTCGCTCTCATTCGAACAGGCCGCGGCCATGCCGTTGACCACCATCACTGCCTGGGAAGCACTCTTTGACAGGTTGGGTGTTGAAAAAGCGATTCCTTCCGGGCAGGACCGCAAGTCCGTGCTTGTCATCGGCGGTGCGGGTGGGGTGGGGTCGATTGCCATTCAGCTCGCCAAAAAAGTCGCCGGATGCAGGGTTGTCGCTACCGCCTCGCGGGATGATACAGCCGCCTGGTGCCGCAAGTTGGGCGCCGATGAAATCATCAACCATCATAAACCGTTTGCCGAAGAATTCAAGCGGATCGGCTCTGATGAGGTCGACTACATCCTGTGTTTCAACAGCACGGAAAAGCACATTCAGAACATGGCCGATGTCATCAAGCCCCAGGGCAGGATTTGCACGATCGTGGAGACCAAAGACAGTCAGCCGGTGAACATCAGTATCTTCCAGGCCAAAAGCGTGGGCTTCATGTGGGAGTTGATGTTTACCAGGCCCATGTTCAAAACTCCCGACATGCAGGCCCAGCACGACCTGCTGAACGAGGCTGCGCGGCTGCTGGACGAAGGGGTGCTCGCGACCACCATGACGGAAAACTATGGCACCCTGACTGCCGATAATTTGCGCAAAGCCCATGGCAAGCTCGAATCCGGCAGCATGATCGGGAAGCTGGTGCTGTCGGGGATAGAGTAGGCTCGGCGGAGGGCAGAGGACAGAGGGCATAGGGCAGAGGGCATAGGGCAGAGGGCGGAGGGCGGAGGGCAGAGGACTGAGGACAGATGACAGATGTCAGAGAACGGAATGCGGCCTTCGACGAGCTCAGGCGAGGCAAAGTCGGAAAGCCTCGCAAAGCTCAGTCGCAGAGGGTTTCGATTGCGGATTGGGGATTGTGGAATGCGGATTTAAATGAATAAAACCCGAAATAGATGCAATGGAAAGAAGGTAGAGGACCCTTCTTCGCTCTCCGAGCTTGGGGCTTCGCCCTTCGGGCTACGACCCCACAAGACGCCGCGTTGCGCAGAAGACAGAAAACGGCTTAACTAAAGCAAAGGGCTGTTGACAGGACCTCGACCGGCTCCAGGCTGTGGGAGCGGCTTTTAGCCGCGATTTCAATACCTGACCATTGTGGCATCTGAGTTCAGTTTTTCGGTTTCCAGAACCTATATCAGCAGTTCGATGAATGATGTAAATCGACGTGATTGAATCGTCCGGCGATTGATAAGGGCCGGTTAGGGCCCTTGAACCCTGAACCTCTGAACCTCTGAACTCTGAACCTTGAACCCTGAACCCTGAACCTTGAACCTTTAACCCTGAACCTTTAACCCATCAACCTTTATAAAATGAAGACATACAATGTCGGCATACTCGGTTTCGGATTCATCGGCAAGGTGCACGCGTTTGCGCACCAGACGATGCCGTATTATTATCCGCAAGCCGACTTTCGGACGCGCATCACGCATATCGGAACCTCCAGCAAGGAAACCGCCCGCCAGGGGTGCGAGCAGATTCAGGTGGATGCGGCTGTTGCCGATTACCGGGAGATTACCGAAAACCCGGAAGTCGACATTGTTCATATCTGCACGCCGAATCACTTGCACCGGGATATGCTGCTTTCGGCCATTCAAAACAATAAGCATATTTACTGTGACAAGCCGCTGACGGCAACCACCGCTGAAGCCGCCCAAATCAAAGACGCATTAGCCGGCTACACGGCAACCGCCCAGATGACCTTTCAATGCCGCTTTTTCCCTGCCACTTTGCGGGCGGCGCAACTTACGGCAGACGGGTTTCTCGGCGATGTCCATGAGTTCAGGGCCGCTTATCTGCACTCAGGCAGCGCCACCCCGGATACTCCCTTGAAGTGGAAGCTCTCCGCCAAATATGGCGGCGGTGTTATCGCCGATTTGGGGGCCCACATGTTCGACCTTGTCCAGGCGCTGCTGGGGGACTTTGACCGGTTGACCGCCGCCAGCCGGATTGCCTATTCCCGGCGGCCGGCCGCGGACGATCCGAACCGCATGGAAAAGGTTGAAGCAGAGGACAGTTTCAGTGTCATCGCTCGCATGAAAAACGGCGCCTGCGGCGTGATGGAAGCCAGCAAGACGGCAACCGGCACCGAGGATGAACTTCGTTTCGAACTCCATGGTTCGACGGGCGCCATCCGTTTCAACAGTATGCAGCCCCATCATCTGCAGGTCTATGACGCCGGAATACCGGAGAAGCCCTTGGGAGGTATGAAAGGCTGGACCGTAGTTGACTGCGGGCAGCGCTATCCCGAATCGAGTTTCCCGGGACCCAAATTTTCCATCGGCTGGATCCGGGCCCACGTGGCCAGCCTTTACAGTTTTCTGGACAATGTCTCGAAAGGAAAGGCCGGCAATCCGGGGTTCGACCAGGGAATATACATTCAGCACATCATCGATTGCGTGCGGGAGTCGGCCCGGTCAGGTGAATGGGTGGAGATATAGGTTCAGAGGTTCCGAGGTTCTGGGTTCAAAGGTTCAAGATTCAGGGGTTCAAGGTTCCGAGGTTCCGGGTTCAGAGGTTTAGGGGGTCAGTGTTCAGACCAGTCGTCGGCCAAACCAACAGCCGGTCAAATCGAAAAAGAAACTTCCAAAAGCAAATTTTAGATTTTGGAATGCGGATTTCGGATTTAAGGTATTCTGTCCATTTTAAATTGATTGAGCGGAGCGAACCCACTCCGCCTGCGGCGGATCAATCGACATTCGACATACCACGAAGTTACACATGGCGGTTCATGAAAATCAGTCATTATCGTTTCCAAACTTTGAACTTAGAACCCAGAACCCTAAACCACTGAACCCAGAACCCAGAACCTTGAACCTACAACCCAGAACCTCTGAACCCAGAACCCAGAACCTTGAACCTCTGAACCTTGAACCTTTATGACCATGCAGCAAGCAAATTCAACAAAAACCATCAGCCGGGATGCGGACGCTCCGCTCTGGCTGCAATTGAAATCCATTCTCCAGGGCCAAATCCAAAGCGGTGAACTTCAGCCGGATACTCGGCTGTATTCGGAGCATGAACTGTGCCGGATGTATGGCATCTCGCGGACAGTTGTGCGCGAGGCGCTCAACGAACTGGTCCACGATCGATTCATCTACCGCATCCAGGGCAAGGGAACCTTCATCTCCGGCCGCAAGGAAGAACAGGATTTTGCCGGGTCCAATATCGGCTTTTCCGGTGAAATGATCGGCAAGGGCCGGGAAGTCATTACCCGGATCCTCAAACAAAGCCTGGCCAAGCCCGGTTCCCGGGAAAGGCGGATGCTGCGGTTGGATGCCCGTCAGTCCGTCGTCAAAATTCAGCGGTTGATGGTGATTGATGATCAGGCTCGAATGCTGGTCGACATGGCCTTTCCGGCCGACCTCGTCAGCGGTTTTGAAAACGTCAATCTCAAAAACCGTTCCATCTATGATATCCTGAAAAGGAGATACGGCCTGGCCCCCACCTCTTCCGAACGCTGGATCGAGGCCATCTTGCCCACTAAAAAGCAGGCGGCCTATTTAAACGTAGCCGAGGGAACCCCGCTGCTGGGCATCGAGTCCTGCGCCTACCTGTCCGACGGTCGCGCCTTCGAGTATTACTATGGCATTCACCGCAGCGATATCAGCCGTCTGCATTTTTCATTCCGCTAATTTTTCTGCCTTGAATTATGCGATTTTTCAGGTCCTACAGGTTACTTTGATTAATGAAACGGGCTGCCTGATCGAAAGTGTGGCAGAAAAATTAATATTCACCCCATCGCTACAGCAGGTTTAAGTCACTTACTATTAGGGCCAACAAGTTATTGACCATCTATATCCGAATGCATATAATAGATTCTCACTATATTAAGCCGTAATACCGTGCACCTCAACAGGTTAAAAAAGGTTTACCAAAATGAAAACCAAGGAATTAATCGCGGAGGCAATTTCGCTTCCGGTCGAAGAAAGGGCAATGGTCGTTGACTCAATTCTAAGAAGTCTCAATCCGCCGGATTCTGACATCGACCGAAAATGGGCGGCTATCGCAAAACGGCGTATCGCGGAACTGCGATCAGGCGAGGTAAAAGCTGTGCCGGGTGAAGAAGTGTTCAGTCGAATTTGGAAACGTTTCTCCCCATGAACTACTCATTTCATCCCGAGGCGGAAGTGGAGTTCAATCAGGCAATCGATTATTACGAGAATCGCGCTGAGGGTCTGGGATACGATTCCGCAATTGAGGTATATTCAGCAATCGAAAGAATCATTTCTTATCCCAAGGCCTGGTTGATCTTGGCGCAGCATGTTCGGCGATGCATGACAAGAAGATTTCCATACGGAGTTCTATGCTCCGAAGAGCCTGAAAAGATATTCATACTAGCTGTGATGCACCTTCATAGAGACCCTGACTATTGGAAACACAGAATCAGTTGATTCGATTCTCCCATGCTTCTTTTGTTGTGAATAGTCAACCTACCTATCGATAATCTATTGAAATTAAATAACTTAATTTTAATTTTTTTGCTGCCTTTTTCAATAATATTCATGCCATTAATTCTCAGGTTCTAGGCGTGATTTTACCAGCTGACTAATGTCGGTTGATTCCATATCTCCCTGAACGACTGGGAGACCGATGATCATTTACATAACCAACTGCTGGGCATCGAATCCTGCGCCTATCTGTCCGATGGTCGCGCCTTCGAGTACTACCACGGCATTCACCGCAGCGATATCAGCCGTCTTCATTTTACGTTCCGCTAATTTTTCTGCCTTGATTTAGGCTATTTTCCAGGCTATAGCTGTTTCATTTGTCAATGAAGTGGGTTGCTTTATCGAAAGGGGGCAGAAAAATTAAATGGATTAATTGCTAAAATATGATGCCATTGGTTTGAGCGAGTTGATCCGTGAAGGTGAAATCACGCCTTCTGAATTACTTGAAACGACGATTCAACGGATTGAAAAAATAGACCCCCAGCTCAATGCAGTCATCTATAAACTGTATGACCAGGCTCGCACGGCTGCTGCAAAATTGGGTTCGGACAACAGCGGCGCCGAATGCACAAATTTCGTATTTTGCGGTGTTCCGTTTTTGTTGAAAGATCTTTTTGCAGAATGCAAAGGAACGCCCTTTAACGAAGGTTCGCGAGCCCTTCAGGGGTATATCTCGAAGCTGGATACCGAGCTGGTCAAACGTTACAAAGCCTGTGGCCTGCTCATTGTCGGCAAGACGAATGCGCCTGAGTTCGGCATATTGACCACCACCGAGCCCGCCCTTCATGGACCGACCTTCAATCCATGGAACCCCGGATTGTCACCGGGTGGCTCCAGCGGAGGATCGGCGGCT
>Ga0209338_1000482_pt1 | contig 12484 bp, 3 predicted proteins | sample OlaalgELextract1_FD_187374 | JGI IMG/M metagenome (GOLD analysis project Ga0209338, IMG submission 187374) | Olavius algarvensis symbiont microbial communities from Tuscany, Italy - Type A ELBA extract 1 (SPAdes) (version 2) | ecosystem: Host-associated > Annelida > Digestive system >... | reverse complement strand
TCTTGTTCCACAGCACATCGCCTAAATGTCAATGTGCTGCTGAGTAATATCACCTTTTTTGTAATTTTTGCAGTTTTAGATGTGTCAGTCACCGTTAACTTGTGCCTAAACCGCATTTATTTTTTACATATAATATATTTGCAGTTTTATAATCGCGCGATATTGATATAGCAAATATGTCCATCTGTCTGTCTGTCTGTCTGTCTGTCCGTCTGTCTGTCCGTTACGTTCCGGTACCAGATGAAAACGGCTTAACATATCGTCACAGTTTTTTTACCATACGGTTGGAAATGGCACCATTTGATAGATCGTATACGATTTCCTATTCGCCTTCCATAGTAAATATGGCGATATCTTGTATCGTTTGCGAGATATAGCGACTTATTGGTAAAAAATCGCGAGATTTTTATACCTCACCTGTGTTTAGTGCCCCCGTCAGAATTTTGTGAAAATGTTTGATGCTGGTAAATAGGAAATCGTATGCGATCTATCAAATGGTGCCATTTCCAATGACCTTGAACGAACGCTAACCCTGTTTTCAAAGTCACACCAGTCGTTGACGCTAAATTTCTCAAACGGCTACAGATACGAAAGGCAAATAGGAAACCACCCAGGCTTTCGAGTGGCACCAATTTCAGTGACTTCTAACCCCGATTTCAAGGTCACTATATTATTCAACGTCAAATAACGCTAAAATGGCACAAGATAGAGCTATATTTACAATGGCCGACCAATAGAAAGTCGCATATCGATGGCTTACTTTACAACTATTGTAACTCTACTTTTTGACGAAAATGACATTTTTATATCATTGGAATCGTCTATTCATGCCCTACAAGATGGTTGCAGTATTTCTGTCGGATACAAAATATAAATTAAGTTATTAACTAATTTGCAAATATTGTAACTGAACAGGCAACTGATTTGTGCCTTTACAAGTATTGTATCTAAGTTACAACAGTTGTATCGGCTTGGAACGGGTGATGAGCTGATGAAATGGGACTTTACAACTATCGCATCTTGGCAGTAGTGTAGTTGTAATGCTGAATTTGCAATCAAGTCAATCAGATGTTCACTTTACAACTATCGTATCTGTATATGCCATACTTGTAGACCGAAAATTGACGAATTGTAGCGAACGACATTGACTTTACAAGTATTGCATGCCTTAGTTGCAATACTTGTTAGTCAGATTTCGCCGTCGCGTCGAAGAAATGTTGCCATTACAACTATTGTAAATCTCACGTCGTATTTGTAGACGAAAATACTGGTTATCAGACAGCGCATTTTGGACTTTACAACTAGCGTAACTTCGGCGAACTAGTCAGATAGAATAGTTGTGCGCTTACATATCTGCCTCAGTTGGGCCTTTACAACTATCGCATCTGTTGTTGGTGGTTAAACAAGAGTCGGCTCAGTGTTGTGTGCTGTACAGTGGTCAATTCAACAGAAACAGATACTTTATACTTAAGTGCGAATTTACGATGTTCCTGTTAAAAAAATAAAAAAGCAGGGAAAAAATAAGGCCATTTATTCTATAGTATATCACAGCGTATGTCAGTTTATTGAAAGCTACTCACCGCTACGGGAGCCTGCATGTCATATGGGATCACACAGAGTTACCTGCCACCCGACAGAGGCAGCGTCTCCCGCCCTTACCCCGGCCGAATCGGCCGGTACTCGATTTATCCACCAATTAAGGATGAAAGGCTGAGTAGACCTGAGCCGAGCAGGTAAGCAACTTGCCCAGGGTCGCTACAGAGGTACGGCTGTACCAGGTGCCAGCTGGTTAAGCCGGCCCTCTGCCCTGCTGGGCACGGTGGGTGTGAACAACTTGCCCACAGTTGTTACGTAGTGACCGGCTTCAGCGGGATTCGAACCCAGTGTCCTTCCGAACACGAGTTGAACGCGCTAACCACTCGGCCACCACGCCACCCAACACCCAACTGTGTACATCAAGTGAACCAGATAAACTCTCAAAATGAATCTGAGTGATGACTACAGCACCATAAGCACTCTTATTGGTACGGTATTATTACCTCCGCCAAGGAGGTTATGTTTTTGAAGTGTCTGTCTGTCTGTGTGTCTGTCTGTCTGTCTGTGACCAGCATAACTCAAAAACGGGTGGACGGATTTGGCTGAAATTTTGCATGCGGGTACCATTTAGGCCAAGGACGAACTGATTAACTTCTGGGGGTTCGCCGCCGTATACTTCCCCCGTGACAAATTAACCCCCCGTGAGAAATTATCCCCCTCGGCAGATTTGGCCTTAGCGGAGGTATGAGCTCTCTGAGCACTTCTAGTTGTTATTGCTATTATTAATCTGAGCACATCTAGCATGCTAAACACTAATGTTAACATTGAGCAATGTGGCTATTTGGTTATTAGACTTTAGCTACTACAGTTTTCAATAATTATTAGATAATTTACTCAGAACACAACCAAAATTATTACCTAAAAACTTGACGTTTCGACCTCTATCAGAGGCCTTCATCAGAAGAAGCTGGTACTCAGTTCTTCCGGTTCTTGACACAACGGGAAGACGCCGTGTCAAGAAAGCGGTCGTATGCGTGGCTCAGTTGGTAGCTGCCCTCATCACGGTTCATGGCCTGTTGTCCTTCGTTCCGGATGTGTATGGCCTCTTTGATCCATCTGGTAAAACGCTCTGGCTCTCTGTCGATCACCGTCGCTTGAGACCAGTTGATGACATGGTTCTCTTGGGTTGCGTGGTCGGTGAGAGCGGATTTGTTATGTTCTGTTAAACTTGATGCACGAAGGCTTCTAGTAAATGTGCGACCGGTTTTGGATTCCACTTCAGTCCTATGTTCCTGTAATCTAACTCCAAATTTCCTTCCAGTTTCGCCGATGTAGGTCTTGTCACAGTTGGCACAAGGAACTTTGTACACACATTCTGTTAAGTCTTCTTTTTCCTGTTTGTCTTTTGGGTGTACCAGTACAGTCTTTAAAGTTTTGTATGGTTTCATTGCCACAGGTACATTGTGCTTTCTCATTATTCTTGCAACGGCTTCAGAAACGTTTTCTACATAAGGAATAACGACCACTGGCCGCTGCGAAGAATCACGTTGTTTCCTCGTCTTCTTGTCCCTCTTGCACTCAATCTGGCGCCTCACTTTGTTGAAGGTCCACTTTGGATACCCGCATGCCTGAAGGGCCTCTTCTACATGGAGATCTTCCTGTTTCCTATCTTCACTCTCTGTAACGAGGCACTGACTTCTTTCCAACAACGTTCTCACCACACTCAGTTTATGTTCAATGGGGTGATGAGAGCTGAAGTTCAGATACTGATCAGTGTGGGTAGGTTTCCTGTAGATCTGTAGCTTCAAGCCACCATTTTCTGTCCTGTGTAACAGCAAATCTAGAAATGGTAACTGGCCACCTTGTTCCACTTCGTATGTGAACTTTATGTTGTGAGAGTCATCCAGTTGATTTAGAAACTCTGTGAGTTTTTCTACTGAGCCTATCTTTACTACCTCTAGAATGTCGTCTACATACCTTTTCCATAATTTTGGTTTCAAATCTTCCGGAGCTGTGTCGAGGAGTTTCCGTTCTAAATGCTCCATGAACATGTTGGCCACTAGTGGAGAAACAGGGCTGCCCATGGCTGTGCCGAATTTCTGCCTGTAAATCTGGCCACTGAAACAGAAATATGTGGTGGAAAGTATGAACTCCAAAAGTTCCATGATGTCATCTATCTCCAACAAAGTTTTACATCTCCATTCTGAGTGGCATTGCAATCTTTCCCTTATTACCTCCAAGGATTCTTTGACCGGTGTACTGGTGAACAGTGATACTACGTCATGAGAGACGAGCAGTTCGTCTTCTTCCATATGGACGCTGGACAGTTCCTCAGCCAGCTGCTTGGAGTTTTTAACAAACAGTTCAGATTGGCCAATAAGAGGATTGAGAATATCTGCCAGGAATCTTGAAGTGTTATAGCCAATGGAACCTGTGTAATCAACTATTGGTCTGAAAGGAACGTCTTTTTTATGGATTTTAGGAAGGCAGTACAGTTGAGGTATCTTCTCTGACGTAGGGTAGAGACGGGAGTAAAGCTCGTCACTCAGTTTTCCTTCATCTTTTAGCCTGGTGAGAATAGCTACTAACTTCCTTTTGTAACTTGCCGTTGGGTCCTTTTTGAGTTGTTCGTATGTTTTACCATCTGATAACATACGTAAAACTTTATGAACCGTGATGAGGGCAGCTACCAACTGAGCCACGCATACGACCGCTTTCTTGACACATCACCATGGAATTTGGTGTGCTGAATTTCCTGCAAGGGGCAAATTCTGACGAGTGGACGACGTTTAGGGCAATTTACGTGTGTTCTTTCGGTGCATCATTTCAGCTGTGCATGTCCAGAATCAAAGGTAAATTTATTTCTGAGGTGGAAACTGTGAAGATATTTTGATTTGTTACAGTTAGTTTTCACTTGGGGGAGATTTTGTCCGGGGGGGATTTCGCCCACGTGGGTATTTGTGCTGGATTCTTGCAGTCATATTTCTAAGGCTGTCATTTTTACTGTGTTTCCATTCGGCAGAATTGCTGTCTGCCTGTCTTTTTGGCAGACATTAAGATAACATTAATTGGTTCATATAAATTTTGATACTAGAATTGTTGTTTCTGAAATTATTAGATACACTTATAGTTAACGTGACAAGAAGTAACTTCATTGATGACTGAATAAATCTTTGGAGCATGTAACAACGTCAGGTTTATCTTGCAGTTGATGCAACTATTGCAATCACTGTTGTATTGTCATTAAAATATTTGCAGAACAACAGTAGCAGTTTCAGTGGCGATAAAGACATTGATGGTACAAAAGGATAGATGCAAATACACGTAAAACATAATACCGGTCTGAACCAAGCATTAGCGCAAATAAAAGGCGTAAAAATAATTAGCTGTTTAAACACAGAACGTCATCATTATGTAGGTTATAAGCCTGGCTTCGACTTTTAGCTAACCACGACATGGTGCACACTTGGACAGCAACAAGGGGGAACTATTTAGGCCTACGCTGGTGTTAGTAAACGTTTCGGTCCTCCATACTGGCTTAAACAGAAACATTGATGGTTAAATTTAATAATACAATTAACTTGACGATGACCACTTTGCACTGGCGCCGGTATGAAATAAATCATCCCCAATGGGGTGGGGTCAGCTGTCTGACACTCACCAATGTTTTCAGGCTGTCCGGAAACTGCTTTATCCAACAGTCTTAATGATGTTAACAAGGCCAACACTATCAAGCCCATGGCCTCGAGACCAAGATTGACCTCTTGCCTCCAAGGACAAGGCCAGTAATTTTGGTCTTAAGGCCAATGACAAGGATTAACATAACAAGGAATCGCAGACTGTTAGACTGGCGACTTAGAAGCACAGGTTCCAAAGTTGCTGCGACGAACACGATGTCGTGGAACATTCAGTCGAAGTACTCGCAGATTTTTGTCTTCAGAGGTGGGCAGCCGTAACAACTTCAGAGACTGGGAGTTAGTCGACAAGTTAGCCTTTTTTGAGTGTTAGTGCGAACGACGGACCGTCACGAGTAAGCGCGTACAGTAGGCCTACCACCGCGAAGCATCCAGTCAGTGTAAAATAATGCAAAGAGAGCATTGTTAATCAAGACGTGAACTTTCAAGACCAAGGCCTGAATCGTCAAGGCCGTAACAACCCTGTTGAATTGGAAGCAGTGTCCTATCTGCTGTTCGCAGCAGCATCAGCGACAGCCGTATCACGGTGGCTTAGGCCTACACGATAGTTTGCGCCACCTGTTATAATATTAAAAATAGATTTATTGAGTTTCTCTTTAGCAAAGGCTCAGTGTTCTTGTTTGCAATAACGTAGCCAAAATCAGTAAAAATTATCGCAATTACTTTGTCCTTTTACAAACATCGGATTGGCATTTACAGTATTTGTAAAGTCTATATTGCATGTGGACGTGCGTGAAATGTGCCTTTACAACTATTGTAACTCGGTTGCGATATTTGTTGAGATCGTCATCGCCAAAGTTACCGACGGTTTTTGCGTTTACAAGTATTGTATCTATACATGTGGTACTTGTACAGAGCAGACTGCTCTCATTCGTGCCTTGGAAATGCGTTTACAATTACTGTAACTGCTTTTGCGATATTTGTCAAAGATTTCCGCTGCAAACTCACGATCACTTTTTTGCCTTTACAAGTATCGTATCTCCACATGCGGCATTTGTAAACGCCCGTTTGCTGCTAGACGCGGGTCCAAAATGCGTGTACAACTATCGTATCTCAGTTGCGATAGTTGTAAAGGCCACAGTGCCGTTGTCTGCACGGGATATTGTCGTTTACAATCATTGTATCTATAGTTTTCTTTAATAAAATTAAAATATTTAAACATTATGTTAAATTAATATCCGAACCTCATTCGCCCGTGTTTTATGCACCTGCTGATATAAAATTCGTAGTTGAGTTATTTGCCGTTACTTTACTAAACAGTTTTTTTCGTCTCCTGTAATATTTGTAAAACATGAGATACGATAGTTGTAAAGTAAGCCGTCGATGTGCATGCAATCTGCTGCTCCAATGCCCTTGGAAAAGCCATTTTTTTGTTTTTAAGATTTGCTTAAGACAGCTTCATGGCTTTCCTAAATATTTTCCTAAGTTTTGCCTAAGTTTTTCCTAAGTTTTTCTTAGGAAAATCTTAAGTCTAAGTCTGACTTAGGAACTTTTGAGAATCGGGCCCCTGGCTCTAGCAGCAGCAGGCCGCCCGCAACTTTCGCCTTGTGTATATTGGACCTAGGTACAGACGCTGATCTTCCACTGCCGGCCGGTTGCAACTTGCTATATATATATAGTATAGTCCTCTGGCTCATGTGGCCTGGACATTGGTGTTACATTACTTTCGCTAAATTTCGACCTATATTACGGGTAAAATTCGGGTATAGCCGTACCCGTGACTTGCCTACCCGACCCGACCAGTACCCGTAAAATGTTTACCCGACCCGTACCCGATCCGCGGGTACGGTTCGGGTACGAGTAAATCCGCGGGTACGGATATACCCGCAGTCCCATAATTGCTAAGAATATTGCAAGATTCTGTCCTGTCAGAGATAAATGTAAAAAACTGATGTTTTATAACAATGTATAAGGCCCATAGCAAAGTGACACATATGAAACAGCAAATACATTTTCATCACCTCAAGCGTCGTGGATATAATACACAGTCCTTATTATATCCACAGCCGTTGAGGTGATGAAAATACTTTTGCTGTTTTATATGTGTCACTTTGCTATGGGCTTTACATATTGTTATAAAACATCAAGATTTTTTTACCGGCCATTCGCTCGTTAGAGCGAAGGGTGAGGTATTAGTTTTACTGTATGTTTTTTTGTTTGTTTGATTTTTTTGTTCGGTCAATGATTTCTCGACAACCCGCGGGCCGATTCACGCTAAAGTTTGCATGCAGGCCGCGGGCGTACTCTGGTTCCGGATGTGTCTTCTCCCCTTTTGGGGGTTAGCGGCATGGGGGGCGGAAAAAGGGGGAAATGAAATTTTCGTTACTATATACATGTAGTCAATGGGGAATTTTTGCATTTTGGTGGTTTTTGAGCGATATCTCAGCAACGCGTGGACGTATCCACATTAAAGTTTATTTGTATAGGGACATTGTCTGCCGACGTGCCCCTTCCCCCTCTGGGGTCCATGGGCCCCTGGGGCCGGGGGAAGGGTGAGTTAAAAAAACTCAAAAATGGGTGGTGGTCTTATTCGTGCTGTGGGCAGCTACCATTTCTATTTTTCTCAGAGTTGCCAAATGTGGTTCAATATGTAGGGCACAGACCTGTGCACAGTATGGTGTAGAACCGTCAAGGTCGGCCAAGGCGTTTTTACAGGGTGGACCAAAACATTCGAAAAAAAAATTTGGAATTTTTCACCATTTCGTCCCTATGTCTCAGAAACTATTAAAAATAGAGGCATATAAGCAGCGTACGGAAAAAGCTTTATCTCTCCCCTATTCAACTGTCGCATGTGTATGGACCAATCGCTCACGGGTTTCTACAGGGTGAGCCAAAAAGTGAGTGACGTAATACCAGTTTTGCGGCTTACGCCTATAGCACCTCAGCCGTCTGCCGTTTCTGTTTTCCTAAGCGTCAGCAAGTGCGGTGTCGTATGTACGGCACAAACCTGCGCACATTCTGGCATAGAGCCATCCACTTTGGCCAAGGGGTTTTTACAGGGTGGGCCAAAAGTTCGAAAAAAATTCGAATTTTTGATCATTTCTAGCCTTTACGTCCCCTATATCTCAGTAACCACTAAAAATCGAGGCTTACAAGCAGCGTATATAGCTTTTTGACCCTCCCTGTAGAAACCCCGTGAAATCTGTGCCCCGTGGAAAAGCTATTTGGAATGCGAATGGCGGGTTTGTGTCAGTTCTACTGACGCACTTGTTTACATTTATATTTGCAGTTTTTAGCGCGCGATGCTATGCACAAGCGCGGTATATGCCGTCATCCGGTGTCTGTCTGTCCGTCTGTCTGTCACGTTCGTGAGTTGCGCCAAAATGAATAAAGATATCTTCGAAATTTTTTTACCTTCGGGTAGCCACACCATTCTAGTTTTTCCATACCGAACGAGATGCCGATATTCTGACGGGAACCCCCTTAACGGGGGCGTCGAATGCAAGGGTGGTGTGCGATTTTCGACCAATATATCGCTCTATCTCAGAAACGGTTATAGTTAGATGGGCACATGAAGCGAGAAAATTTTTAAGCATCGAATTCCCTTTCCATCCATACAACATTTAGCGTGATTGCCCCAGATGCGTCCCCAGGGGAAACCAAAATGTGGTAAAAATAGCGATTTTTGGACTTACGCATTGACTTAAGCATCGTATGCTGCGAGGGGTTTGGCAAGCACTGAATTGTCTTTTCATTCATGCAACGTTTTGCGTGATTGCCACAGGGGCGTCCCCAGGGCAAACAAAAATGTGGTAAAAATAGCGATTTTTGGATTTACGCATTGACTTAAGCATCGTATAAGTCGGAAACTATTGAAGACAGATAGGTACATGCTGCGAGGGGTTTGGCAAGCATTGAATTGTCTTTCCATCCATGCAAGATATTGCGTGATAGTCGCAGGGGCGTCTCCAGGGGAGAGCGTCGAATGCAGGTGGGGTAGGCAAAAAACGCGATTCCTTACGAATAGCTGGCGGTATTCAATGTATTGGACAGCATATCTACCGCGTAACGCTTATTGGAGTATTTCTCGGCGATTTCCGTACCAATTTGCACCAAACTTGCACGCAGTATTCTAATGAGGGACCGCAACACTGAAACGCAGCCCAATTTCCAAAAATCAGTTTCTAAATCTAGAATTTTGTCGCCGAAAAACAGTTATTTGTGAGTTTTCTTCACCGTACCAGCAGCATGCAGCTCCGCAGCTGTGTGAAAATGACGTCACGGAAATTTGAGCAATGGGTCACGTGATACGCAGATATAAACTAAGTGATATTTTGTTGTTTAGTAGCTGCGTAAAGTTGGTAATTAAGTGAAGTTGTCGCCTACACTGTGGACGTGGTTAGTTTTAACAAAGTTTCTAGAGTACGGCCTTCCGCAAGTCGTGATTCTGAGCGAATATATGGCTCCACCGCATGCTGTGAAGCTCAGAGCGCTATACGTGCGAAATACACCAGGCCGCGGTGAAGCCTAAAAACCGGCCCGACACGGCCGAGGCACGTAAATATTACCCCAGTTATCACTGCAGTCGACTTTTGCCAAACACTGGCGAGTTTTAATTTAGGCTGAAAATTTCCCTTTATAATATTTCGGAACGAAATAGATACATAAAAACCACGAATGAATCGAAATTCACATGACTTGCGCTGGACGTTTTTGCCGCGCGATGCGATGCATAAGCGCGGCCTATGCTGTCATGCGGTGTCTGTCTGTCCGTCTGTCTGTCTGTGTGTCTGCCACGTTCGTGAGTTGCATCAAAACGAATAAAGATATCTTCGAAAATTTTTCACCATCGATGAGCCAAGTTACAATAGAATTTTATGCACTAGTAAATCTGAAGCCGCAGTAATTGGTAATAAAAAAACTGCGCTGTAGGTATGTTGACGCTGACTTCGATATTCGGCCGAAGCATATTCAGCAGAACTGTATTCCGGTAATAGTCGCCGTTGACCTTAACCCCTGGTTCCAAGACATGCAGCTACGTAGCACCAAGAGTGGACACTGTCACCGAAACCATCAGCGATTGCGCAGTGAAGTAGTCGTTTGAATGCATGTGTACGTTTGAATGCATGGTGTACATTTTGAACATAAATTTTGAGCCTCTGACTTTCTGCTGTGTTTTGTTTGTATCATCGATACTGGTTTCTGTAAATGTGATTGGTATAATTTATAAACATGTGCAAAGTGCTAATATTGGTGTGAAATGTGTTACTTTTGGATTTGAGACTTTCACACGGTATGGTAGCAACATAAGGAATATGTGGCAAGAAATTTATACGCCAATGACTTTGACATTCTCTTGCGAAGTTGTGCACGAAAAATTATGAAAATCCGTCAATATTTGAAAAAGTTAGGCCCTAGAGCAAACAAATCGGTGGCACCTTTTTTCTGGACACGGTGTATATAGGTATAGCTTTTAAGTTTTTTTTAATTTGGTCGCTTTGGGGGACAAACAACCAAATTATAAGCATTTTCCCACGGTGGGGACATTTTCCTCAAATTTTCAATAGTCCTTAGCGGCGAAACTACTGATCGGATCAAAAAAGGTTAGATCTAGGAAGGGTGCAAAAATGGCACGGACCTCCTCTATCACCATGCCAAGTGGTAAAAATTGTGGGTCGCGCGCCGGCTGTAGACGAAAGAGTATGGTGTTTTTACCGGCAGGCCTGTGCGAGAGTCCGCTCCTCCGTGCCAAATTTCACGTTTATCGGGCAGAAATGTGGGAATACAGCCCCCAGAACTGTCGAAATTTCGAACTTTTTTCCATAAATTTGCCCCTCAGGGGTCACTCGTTTGCATACTTTTTACGAAATTCTCGGATTTCGTACGCGTCTATAGGTAGCTTTTAATTTTTTAATTTGGTCGAATTCGGGGGACAAACAACCCAGTTATAAGCATTTCCCGCGGTAGAGGCATTTTCCCTCAAATTTTCAATAGCCCGTCCTTTTTTGTTGCGCGATGCATGCTATGCAAGCGCGGCCTAAGCCATCATGCGTTGCCCGTCTATGTGTCTGCCCATCCGTGTATCTGTTACATTCGTACATTTTGTCAAAACGAATAAAGATATCTTAGAAATTTTATTTTAGGCCTACCGTCGGGTAGCCACACCATTCTAGTTTTTCCGTACCAAACGGGATGGCGATATTCCGACGGAAACCCCCTAACGGGGGCATCGAATGTAGGTGGTGTAGGCAGAAATTGCGATTCTGAGCCTATATCTGGCTTGACTGCCTGTGTTAACGCTGCAAGAGGCCAGGTGTTGTAAACGCAGTCACCGGTGGACCACGCCCACCGTCTTGCAAGTTGTGACACATCGCTGGTAGTAAGTGGCGGTGTTGATTGCGGAGAAGAGGACGAAATGTTTATGTCAAGAAGCCTCAATGTTACGCCAAAGACAACGGAACAGCGCATTTAACTGCACACAGTGACAAATCTGTAGCGTACGTAACTAACAATAAAAGACTCTACTCGACGTTTTGTACTGTTGAAGCTAACTACTGACAGACACGAAGCATTGCGCGTCTTCTTTGTGACAGCAGATCTACTTGTTTCATGCTGTAGGTCATTTCCCCCTACCACCTCACCATACGCCAATGTATATAAACTTAGCGATCTACCGCAACTGAAAACGGGCACCCCGCATTCCTGACCTTAACCGACCCACGACGAGGGTTCCTGACCCTGACCGAGCAGTTGTGAATTCTACTCGCAGTTTAATCGCCCATGTACCCACTCGTACACGTGCAGGCACCCTATAGTAGTTAGGTTATAGTGATGTCGTTGCAACAGTTAGCCTAACTAAGTAATTGATAAACAGTAATATTATCTTTAAGTATTTAATTCATTGCAATAGTGTTGTACCATGTGCGTTGTGTATTGCTGGGGGCGAGGTAATTGACGATACAGTGATGTCGATGAAACATTTAACTAAATAACTGATAAACTATAACGTTGTCGTTAAACATATAATAAATTGCAGCTCAGTATATTAATAGATATCGATATTGTTGTGCGTTATATATCGTTGGTTCCACTCACCTCCTCATTCACTTGTCAGCTCATCTCTATTATCATCACCACTCTCATCATCCATCACTCCTTCACTCTTTCACTCCAGGCTCAAAACCTACCTTTTCAACAAATCCTTCCCACCTTAGACTTCTTTTATCTACCGGACTGCCTTCATGACAATGGGACTGGACCGGACCTATCATGCTCATCGTTTTATTTTTAGTTTCACATTTTAATTTTTTGTT
>Ga0209338_1000481_pt1 | contig 12492 bp, 6 predicted proteins | sample OlaalgELextract1_FD_187374 | JGI IMG/M metagenome (GOLD analysis project Ga0209338, IMG submission 187374) | Olavius algarvensis symbiont microbial communities from Tuscany, Italy - Type A ELBA extract 1 (SPAdes) (version 2) | ecosystem: Host-associated > Annelida > Digestive system >... | reverse complement strand
AGGACAGCGAAAGTTCGCCTGTCAGAGACCGACGTTCTACCACTGTGCCACGCAACCAACTACTGATACTGATACGGTTGTGTGTTGTTTGTTGAAGTGAGTGAAGCAAACGTCTACCCAGACTTGTTGTTTCTTGGCACTGGCTCAGCAATGCCGAATAAAGTGCGGAATGTTAGTGCCATCTTGCTGAATCTTAGGTATGTATTAGTCAACCAGTAGACTGCCATTTTTAATTGTGATATATTTGCATGGTTATTCCTACATGCATTTTAATTGTTTTTGAAATTTTCTCATACCGTCACTAGGTCAGACTGGCAGGCAAAGGAACTGTGTGTTCCACCTGTCTGTAGCTTTGTTTTTTATCACAGGTCAGCACAGCAATCCTGATGCGTGATACTAATACAGGAATTCTGTTCATCCGTCTCTTTATTTGTTTGTCTGTCACGCTCCAGCTTAACATATCATGCTTCCTGCATCATGTGGTAGCCCAATCGTTCTAGTTTTCTCAGTGCTAAACATCTTTGCAAAATTCCGACGGGGTCATCCCCTATGGCAGCATTGAATACAGGTGGGTATATAAATTTTGCAATTTTCGACCAGTATCTGGCTATATGCGGGAAAGGATACAAGATAGGGCCATAGTAACTGTGGAACGTTAATAAGAAATCATATGTGCTGTATCAAACCGTGACATTTCCCATGACCTTGAGTGACCTTTGAAGGTCATTTCAGTGTTGTTTTTATTTTGTGTGAGCAGTTGACAAGTGATATGTTAGCGATAGCTAAGTTTCTTGTGTTAGCTGTGCTGTGACCGAAGGTCAGCTGAGCTGATGGGTTGACTGGGTGAGCTATGATGGGATAGAAATGAGTACATTATTATTATCCATCAAATTTTGCTAAAGTTGTTTCTTCTCTGTCAAGTTGAGTCTGATTTTGATGCAACTTGGTGTGAATGATACAAGGTAACAGAGCAGATTTTGATATTTGCATAGATTATGTTAATTAGGTCAATTTTTCAAATTTTACAAAATTCCTGTGATATATAATTGCAACAGTTGAGTCAGATTAGATTCCCACAGAACACAGCCGAGCTATGTCAGCCGACAGGCAACTTGTTGTTGTTGTGTGAATATATGCTGTACACTAGTCGCCATTAATATATCTCGTAACCAAGTGGTTTTAGTTTTCTGGAGTTGCTTTAGTTTTGAATTAACGTACTGTAACTATTCACATGTTTTTATGAGCTATATGGCTGATATTTGTCACAGTGACATGTGTTTCTATGTTATGTTGGCAGTGACAGTGACAGCATGTTGCTTGACTGTGGAGAGAACACTCTCGGTCAGTTGTATCGACATTTCGGCAGCACAAACATTGTCGGCATTTTGGAGAAACTGCGCGCTGTCTTCATATCACACTTGCACGCCGATCACCACTTAGTAAGGCTTAAAGAAGTTATAAGTAAATTTTGCACTAACTGGCATTATTGTCACTTTTTTTGTGATTGAAAATCAGTTATCAGTTTGTGTTTCTGTTTTTCATTCTCTGTAACACAAAGCACAAGATGTTTTTCTGAGCATTAATGTCATTTTTTATCATAGCTGAACTTCTCACTGTACCAAATTGGACTTAATTGGTAGGTGGTAAGTAATACATGTGTCGCAACATTTTGTCAGGAAACCAGTATGAGTAACATTATAATGCCATCTTTCATTAATCCTAAAGCGTCATCAAGGACCTTCAAGACCAAGTCAACTCACAGTAATGTATGGTCATACAAAAGATTGGTGGCGTAAGTAACGTAATTATTGCACACATTCAGTTTTATGCTTATCTGAGAACATGAATTGCTGGTGTAATTTATCACATTAGATTTGTTACTTTATTGGTTCTTTGTCTTCTGGTGGAGTGACATCAGACAGCTTTACAGTTGCTTCAGTGCTAAAGCTTTATTGTTTTGGTACACTTTGCCTTCTCCTTGGGGCCAGGAGTTACAAGCGCTTTATTATTGCTGCTGAGAAATTTCAGACATTTATTGGTATTAATGTATTTCAGGGTGTTATTGGTCTTGCACTAGAACGGTACAGATTACTACATCAAGCAGGAAGCCGGCCTTTTGAACCGTTAGTGGTCATGGCTCCTGCGAAAATCAAACCTTGGTACAAATTGATCAACTCCAGACTAATTCCATTGAGTTCAGCCATCAGGTATGCTTGGACTGAAGACTTTTGTCAGCTGTTGCAACATTTATAAGATTCTGTTTTCTTTGCAGTTATTAGAATTGATATGTACAATGATGCTGGTTGTGTGCTTTTCAAACAATTCACTACAATTATTGTTCACAATGCAGAAGAAAAATTTGCGATTACATTACAAAGAACAATTATACACACTGTGTAGTATTTTTCTTCTACATTGCAAAGAATAACTATGTTGATTGTTAACTGTACTTAGTTGATTATTGAGTACTTTGAAGCTGTTGTTTGAGTGGCAGCATCGGGTGCACTTAGCCTAATATTTGTATCTCAGACAAGGTCACTGAACTGGAATGAGCGCATGAGCATGGTTAAGTGCCCCACTCAACACGTTATTAGGTCATGTTGGAGATGAAATTGAGGATTACAGAGAAAGTCGGGTAAATTGTTTGATCACATTTGTCATCTGAGTTGGGTGACTGTTGTTGTAAATGAATGAAAACAAAGGAAGATAGACAAAAAAAACTGGAAATGTTACATGTCCAGTACATGTAGATGGAAAGGAGTCGACTTAGGAGAGGACGAGTCATCTGCATAGAAACGTATGGTTATTGCATCTAAGACAGTCGATAATACTTCATGACATAGTTGCAGCAGGTCAAGGAATTTTATTATTGAAATTGATTAGGAACCCTTTCTGACAAACTAGCTGGTTACATAAAAACAGAAGCGGTAGTTGTTACGATCAAGTTTAGAGATAGAATAGCTGATTGTAAAATGTTTGAAGATTCCATACTTCATGGATGTCATTGTTGACAGGCTGTTACCTATACAGAGCTTGCAGAAAAATATGCAATCAATAAGCGATCTCGGCCTTCGTCAGGTTGGTGTTACGTGTATTTCAAATTTTTCAAATTACTAAGTAAGTCTGGATATTTATATCCGGCGCCAGAGTCATGAAAACGTCTCGGTGGCTTAGGATTTTAGTGCATTAACTTTTTTTATGGATATATTTGTTGTTTGTTTCAGTTTTGCAGAATATTTTTATGATTATCTGTCTTGTTACTGTCTAATTTAACAAAGCATGTGATATTTCTGGTCAACTGTATTTACTTGAAGTAATTATATTGAGGATTGCTTGTATGATACTGTAAACTTTTAAAAATGTATGTGTGATCTGATGTCAAATAGTAATCTGTTATGTGCATTTTGTCAAAAAGAATCATTCAGATTAGTAGATTAGTTAACTATGATCGGCATTCAGTTAACGAGTAAAGGAAGTGTTCTGCTGGTGTTAGTTGCAAGCCGTGCGTGTCCGTCACCGACAGTGTCCGTATGGTGCCGTGCTAGTGCACCGCTCTGGTTGGAAGCTTGTCTACTCCGGTGACACAATGCCGTGTGATCAGCTTGTCAAAGCAGGTGATCATAATACTAGACATTGATATTTGCTTTTATAAATTTTGCAGTAAAATAGCTTAATAAAGCACTTGCTAAATTGCTATATTATTATTGATATATAAACTTGTAATGTAAGGTGCACAGTGTCACCAGTCAAACTGAATCGGACATTTGCTAGGTGAGCAGCATTGATAAATGTATATGACAATAATATTATAACACTCAAAATTTTCATCTTCTGCCTTGTAGTTGTTGTTTTGCTGCTGTGAATGTTTGCTTTTTCCTTTACACACACTTGTGTGTTACTCTGTCGTCATTTCATGTTGTGTGGGAAATGTTATTATGCTGTTAGAAATTGACTGATGAGATGCCACTGTGGCTCAGTGTTTGAGGTGACTAACTGTCACCCGCTAAACCCACGTTTGATTGCTCCTGTCTCCGGATTGATCATTGGTAGCCTCAGAAAGGGGACGTGCCGAAAATGACCCACTTGATCCGGAGATTCCCAATTTATGCATTGTCGTATTCTAGCCATATATCGGTTAATGTTTTATATACACTGTGGGCCTAAAACGTGTTAGTTTTATTTTGAAGATACCTTTACTAAATTGTTTATTTCACTGTTGCATTCAGCAGTGAGCTGAGAGGAATATTGAATTAACCTTTCTTCTCACCTTGAATCCATTACCACACTACCTTGTGAAATTTGACTGTTCCACAGTGTCTGACATTGTGTAACATCACGAAATGCATCCGTCAACAACTTACATACGGCTATTAGACGTTACTTTTCAGTTATTAGCAGTGTTTGATAAGTGTGTCTGATAAAAATATTTAACTGCAGTGTGAACAGGTATTTGGCATTAAGTTGCATTTGTCACCTGCAGGTCTTGACTGTGATGTACTGATACACGAGGCAACAATGGAAGACGACCTCGTTGAAGATGCAGTTGAGAAACGACATAGGTTTGATATTGTTTTTTGTTTTCCTTTCATTTGGTTTGAAATGCAACTTACTTGGAACTATCTGTACTTACTTAGCCTTGTAATGGAAATTAAGTTACTAAATCTAACTGTAGCGGCCTTAGGCATGAAAAATATATATATTTCAGTTGAAACCGCTGCTTTGTATTGCAGTTACATTACCAACACCTGTGTTACAGTTTTTGTCATGCTCAGCGTTGTAGCATGCAACTTGTCTGTCTCCGTCACATGCTGGTGATGCGTTAAAACTAGTTAACCTAGGATCGTGCAGTTTTACCGATGTCTAGCCCAGGATTCTAGTTTTTTTAAGATCAACTTTCATACCCAGGGTTGCAGGGACCCCCCTCGCCTCTGTATCTTCGGTCTTAATGGTGCTATATAAATACTAAAAATTTTTTTTGCTTACATCCTTCTGTTTACCTTTTAGTGAGCTGAGCCTGGTGGGATTGGCCCTTGACGTGGTTGACTAACCATCGTCTTTCAGTGCTGTGACACTGTTGGTTGGGTCATATGACCCGTAAAACCGTCTCCAAAATGACCTATAATGTGTCGAGTGGGACGTTAAACTCTACTGTACCATACCATGCAAGGACCCCTAACCCTAACCCTGGAAGTCTTTGCCTGGAACAACCCCGCATAAGCTTGCATCCATGCTTACTGCATAGAGGCAGATGACATCAGTGCACTGTTTTTAGCGACTATGCATGAGGGTGCACTGCTATTGGCTGCAGACCAGATGCTAATTTGTCTGCACCAGCTAAATTTCTTGTATTGTTTTGTTACTGTTGCTATTCTTTGTGCTATGAAAATCCTTTATTGAAAATACGTATAGATTCATTGTTTGATACGTGTGTGAGATGTTCTTGTGCCTTCGCTGTTGTGACATTGTTAGTTGTCTGGACAAAAAACGACAGTTAGTCTCTCATCAGAGAACGTCAAGCAAGACAGATAGGTCATGTGATGTGTGGTGATACTCTCCTTGAACACATCCTGGAAGGAAGAATGAAAGGGAAGCAGCAAATAGCAAAACCTCGTTTAAAACTCTAGATTGGATGATGAACAGACATAATGGATATTATTCATATCAGAACTTAAAAGAGATGGCAAGGTGCAAAAGAAGACAGATTGATGCCTAGAACCTGCCGTTGGGCAGAGAACCTAAAGAAGAAGAAGAAGTTGTCTCAGGAAGAGCATATCTTGAAAAACGCAACCACATACACTTCTTCACAGAAACTGTTGAATAAATCTGCAATGCATGCAGTAATTTCATTGTTGTTACAAAGCAGGAAATTCTGGTGATATCTCTTACTGTCTTTGTTGATGCTGCTTCATAGTGACGTCATTTAGTGTCTGCCTGTTTACAGTGCCTGTTAATTTAGTCTATGTAAAATTATGGGGTTTAGCGACGAAGCTAAGATTCTGATAAAAAACTTGCATGATTAAAAAGGGTACCGGGGGTACGGCACCAAAAAACTAACGAAAGAATTTCCTGAAAAGGGTTGGAGCAGCCAAAGTGGACTGTCATGCAGCGTTGTGTCTACCAGAGACAAATCTACAGTGTAGATGAATCGAAACGGCAGCCCATCGATGTCTGGTGCGGTCTTGAATAGTCGATTTTTGATGAGGCTACTGACTAGTGGTGAGGAAGAATTCGAGTGTGTCTCCATTCTAAAGGACACTACGAGTACAGCTTGTAAACTGACAACGTTGATTTTGTCATTATCTCTTACATTCAGTGTGATTTGTTTGACTGTTGCATCTTTACTTACGAAATCATGCCAGCAACGTTGGCCAATACATTTATGTTCATTTTACAAGGCAGTGCACTAGCAGATTTCGGGTGTGGTCGTAGATTTTAGGGTACACTTGGTCATAGTTAATTTCTGTCTGCAACAGTGAAAGAATTATTCAAATCGGAAAGTATTTGCCAAAGTTATGCTCAAATGAAAGAGGGTCCGGTTACTTCTGACTCACAGTGTAGTACAGAATGACGTTGCAAATTTATTGCGATATTGTCATTGTATTTTTAGCACGACATCGCAGGCAATCGACATAGGTTTACGCATGAAAGCACGCTTCATCATTTTAACTCATTTTAGTCAGCGTTATGCCAAAGTGCCATTGTTCACTGAGGATTTCAGTAACAATGTTGGTATTGCATTTGACAACATGAGGGTAAGTCTACTTTTGTTCAATATACATAACTGTAATTGAAAGGAGTGGGCAGTATAGGATATAGAAGAACAAAAATAAGGTTGTGGGTGGCCTTATCTCTAGGGTATTTAGTAATGGGTGAAGATAAGGGGACTGGCCTCACCTGTGGAAGCCTTGCAAATAGGCTGGTTACAGAAAACTAGTCGTGACGTTAGTAGCACATACACACTTATTTTAACACACATTTTCCCGCGGTTAGCTGGTGGTACCTAGAGGTTTCAAAGGACACCGTTGGAAGCAGTATTGTGTATGGACCATATTCCCTTTTTAACGCCCAACCAACAGTGACAAGAGACCTGAACGTACACAGTGGTTTAAAAATTGCTTTAATTACATGTATATGTATCTATTTCATCCACATTGACTTTCGGACGACATGTATGTGTGATCAGTAATGCTGCTGACGAAATTGTCATGTTGTATGTTGATTGTTGTAAAAAAAAGTACAAGTCGGCGGTGTTGTGTGTTAGGTTCGTTGCTGTGACCTGAAACTGTTGCCTACGTTTACTCCAGCACTTAAAGCCATGTTTGCTGACGACTATATGCAAATGGAGGTGAAGGCCATCAAGAAGAAGCGAGAAAAGAAAATGCAAGCTGCAAAAGCAGAAAATGCAGTCCAGAATGGTTGGTAATTGGAAATTGCATTTCATTTTATTGTATAATATTTTATATTCAGTACATCACCACCCTGGAAATTGGGAGGGCTTCGACAGGAAGAGCATATGGCATAAAATACTTGCATGGCTGAGTTTGTTTGCTCTTGTCTGTGTGGCTGCTGTGGGTCTGCTCGTGGTCATACAGTGAGAAGGGACAAGCAATTAACCAATGACCTCATCAAATCCAGAATTAAGCCATTATAAAGGGTTCTTGTCCTTGGGTTCTTCGTGTTTCAGCTGTTTCCGCTGGGTTCTCCTTAGTATTAGACCCTAGAGGTAGACCGGGAGGCCTGTGAAGGAAGCAGTGCTTGTAAGTAGAACTGTTAAACGATTAATTTCTTTAATCGAATTAATTGTGCAATTAATTTTTTTAATCGCACGTTAATCGCGGTTTTAACGCACCTTTTATTTGTTACATTTTTCAGTTTGTTTGTGTTCCATTTGCAGGTAGACATCGTCGGCCCATTGGTGTTGAACGCTAGTCTGTACCTAGTACTGACAGTGAACTGATTACAGTGACTGATTAGTGCAGGTCACTCAACTTATTGACAATGACGGAGTCTTTTGAGTTTTGATGATTGTGTGACTAATTTATTTGTTTGTTTAACGTCGAGAAATATTCAATTTCAGAAATTAGAAGTGTCGTTAAAGTACTTGTGGAATTGGGGTTTAGCTGCTTCTTTTGAACAGTTATCGTGGGTTTCTGTCATCTTCAGAACATTTCGGGTAATTTGAAGTGGTATATTTTAGAATATTTGAACACAAAAGTAGACATAAAAGTGCATTAGATTATTGTGTGTCTAAGTAGCTATTAGTGAAGAATATTAATTGTTGTTCGTATCGTGTGTCATAAAGGAGGCAGCCTATGCAAGACCACTGTTATTTGCAGATGCTGATAGCAGTAATGGAACTAAGAACGAACAGTCGACACAGAATTGTGCACAAGCCGCTGACAGCGTGCACTGCTCATGATAATTGCTGTTGAATAGAAGTGCATAATTATCCTGCATCGTGCATACAGGTTTAAGGGTATTCTTGCTTGGTTGTCAAGAAGTTACCAGCTATGTTGAAAGACTTCTAGTGAGTTGGCTTGATACATCTAGAGTTTCACAACTGTGTTAGTTGGCATATGAATTACACTCGGTTACTGCACAGGTACATTCAGATTGCCAACGGCACCAGTCTTTTTTGGCTAAAGGATTGACCGTTTCTTCAGAGTGTTTAAAAAAAGTAGCCCCTATAACGTTTTCGAATATTTGACTTCGGTTAAATCTTTTTGCATGAAATTTTGCAAGTTTGTTGGCAATTCATATCCACATACCCGGTATATCTGCCATTTTTGTACATTTACCTTAACATTTCATCAAATGGCGTTAATTTTTCCACGAGTACCCATCGTTTTCAGCGTGTCAAGTTTTCAGTATTGAATGCAGACGCTTCATGAGCAAGAACTTGGTGAGAAAGCCATCATTTCCAGTTACACTCTGACAAAGGGTGAACGTTAAGCACTGTTAAAAAAAGTCTGCAGTCGAGTCGACCACACTTCCTCAGCCGTTCTGCGTAAACCATGTAGTGGGACTGGGAGACCTGCCACAGCATCTGCACGCAGATTTTGTCGTTTTAAGACAATTTTCCCAATGGTAGGCCCAATACCAAGCTTTAAAACAATGTCAGTAAAACGTTAATAGTAAAAAGTCAGACTGTTGTTGATTGTTTGCAATTATCAGACACGCGACACATGATGAGAAAAAAATGACGTCATTTTCGAAAAGCTGCATTTTCATTTTCTGGCTGAGTAGATCTACTCAAAACTTGACAGTGAAAATGATGGGTACTCGTTGAATAATTAACGCCATTTGATGAAATATTAAGATAAATCTACAAAAATTGGTGAATGTATGTGGATAGGAATTGCCAACAAATTTGTGAAATTTCCCGCAAAAAGACCTAACCGAAGTGAAAATATTACAAAAAGATTTAGGGGGGTGGCTACTTTTTTTCTGAAACACCCTGTATATCCGGTCATATCTAGTCGGCAAAAGCTAAGCTGTGTATATTGACTGTATTACTAACAGTTATGTCAGATAACATGTAGCCTATTATTATGATACAGAAATTACTGAGTAAGTTGTATAGTGATCAGTTTCCTAAGACTGAATTAAACAATAAATTGCAACTACGTGACCATCTGTGCAACAGAACGAGGTGAATGTAGAATGGAGTTTTGCAAAGTCTAAAGTTATTTTACATTTACTTTATAATTTGCAGTAGTTTTCTGTCTGTACATTTGTATTTCAAGGTGTATTGATTGGCAGTGATGAGGATGTTTTGCACAAATATCGTTTTCGTGCTCAGCTATGCTAACGTGCAACATATGGCGTAGTCCGTCACATGCTGGTACATGGTAGAGATTGAAAACTAGTGACTACAGTCATGCAGTTTTCACCACTGGGTACCCAGCGACTCTAGTTTTTGTTACCCCCTTTCACACACGAGGTCCCAGGGCCCCCTTGCGAGGGCTTCAAATAAGACTGAGGTGGGTAAAAATGGCAAAAAAATGTACATTTTCGACCAATAAATGATTTTCAGAAACTATAAAAGACAGACATATAGTGACAATGGAAGACTAATAGAAAATTGCAAATGGGCTTCCGATTCGTACCAGCTTTCGTGAGCTTGAATGACCGTAACGCACCTTACGCTATGTACAGAAAGATAGTCTCGAGTCTATAGATTTTAGTGATGTACATGTCGTGCATAAATTCACAGGGACCCCTAACCTACATTTCAAGGCCATGATAGGTTTCAACGTCTAATATCTGGAAAATGGAACAAGATAGAGCTATACTTACTATGGCAGACTGATAGGAAGTCCTATGCCATCTGTGTGTCATTTTCAATGACCTTGAATGACCGTTACCCCAGATTTCAAAAGCACGTCATTCAACGTTGGATATCTGAAAAATGATACAAGATAGGCACATGGTTAGTGCACTACTAGAAAGATGATGTGTGGAGTATTGAATTGTGACATCACAAGTGACCTTGATCCGCCTTCAAGGTCATTTGAGCATTTCGTCTGAAAATAAGTGTTGTCTGCTTTTCCAGTCTCTGATAGAAAGTCCGTACGATCTAATGAATGATGACATTGCTCATAATCTTGAGTGACGTTTAAAGGTCATTTCAGGTACTGTGAATGGTTTCATTGTCTATATCTAAAAAATACAGCATATAATACATGTATAATGTACAATGGTCGGACGTCATATGTGAGCAATTTATTTCTACTGTCGGAAGGACTTGTGATGCTGTGTGCGACCTGTTAGCAATAGCTAAGTTTCTTGTTCTTTGTATTGTTACAGTAGCTATGATATGACAGGCCTTCTATGAAGATTTTTTTGATTATCAGGACATGACAAGTAGAATTTAATATAACTACGTGTTGGATCTGAAGTTATGAAGGTGATTGCTTTTGACAGTTAAATTTCATGTGTAGGCCTATTTGAAATATGTGAACTGTGCTGTTATGATCTAGAAAGTTTTTAGGCAGTAAAATAATGTCAATTTATGAGCGTGTGTGTTTTAGCGTGAACAGCAACAAATCATGCTGGATACAGTTCTGTGTCAAACAGAGTGAATCTTGGCTGTATGTTAAATTAGCATGTTACGAGTTTGAGATATTGGACTTCTGCAGGCGAGGACAGTCTAGTGCCTGTCACTTGCCGATTGTTTACGTGTTAGTGGCGAAGGATAGGATGCATTACGCTAATTGTGTTTAATGTATTGTGGTCCACAGGCTGCTATTGCAAGTCACTGTCACTAGTTGGTTGGATCATTTAACCCGTAAAATCGTTTGTATATGGTATAAACGTAAGCTTTCATTATCGAATCAAGCGTCAATAATTTGGGGGCTGCGCTGGCGCTGCCAGGCTCCACCCCAGTCCCTAGGGCCGTGCTTGGGGTTCGGCTACGTCCAAGATCATGACCGCTGCCTCCAAGACGACCATTTTTCGGGTATCTGCCGTGACCCATACGAATGTATTGATTGCAGGACGTTCACAGTGTGTCTGTTACCATCTCTTTCATAATGTTCACATTGCGTGTGGTCTCTTCTTGTCTTGAGAAACGATCTTCCGAAGGACTGACATTTCAGACAAAAAGATTTCGTTCAAATACCAATACGTACAATTTAGTAAAAACGATACAATGAACACAAAATAAAATGTAAATAAACATACACTTACAATCGACAGTACAGTGAGTCGCAGGAGGCTAGCCTTCTTGCGTGGAATCTAATTCGTCATAAATTCATTGCACACGCACGTATTACATAAGGGACAAGTGATTTGTAGGCTGTAGCCCATTTAACTGTCTACAAAAGTAGTAGTATCACATTTAGTACGCGTTAAAATATGTATCTGTTTTCATCAACCGTGTGAACAAAAAACCTACGTGACCAGAAGCAATTCGTTAGGTCTTAAGATTTTGAGTATTTTCAACCGAGGATGTGGAGCAGCTGTGCTGCCTGATGTGCGCTAGCCTATATAAGCACGTGGCCGGAGTAAATAAGTAGGCCTACTGCGTGGTATATAACTATACTATTGACGCCGTAATGTTAGAACTTTACCGATCTTTTCGACCGTCGACCACTCCTAGCATACCTACTTCACGGACTGCCTTTATAGACTGTCGGATTTTCGTTGAATTGCTTGCACTGACGGTTTTATTCTTTTTTGTTAATTTAATTCGTGCGACAGACTAAAATGGCTACCGTACCTAGTCGTTTCTGAGCGTCTGTCTGTCTTCTCTCATTTCTTAGATGGATCAATTTTATTGACTTAAACTAGTTTTGTTTGTTAAACATTGCATGTTGTATCCTTTGTCATGATACCATGATACTATGTACACGAAATTGACAAATTTGACGTATATCTAGCGATTGAATTATTGTCCAGTTGCTTTGACCCACCACCAGATAAATCCTAATGCTGTCGCCAACAGCGTCGACACACCGTTGTGATAATTGCACAGTCCAGCGCCTGATT
>Ga0209338_1000480_pt1 | contig 12494 bp, 8 predicted proteins | sample OlaalgELextract1_FD_187374 | JGI IMG/M metagenome (GOLD analysis project Ga0209338, IMG submission 187374) | Olavius algarvensis symbiont microbial communities from Tuscany, Italy - Type A ELBA extract 1 (SPAdes) (version 2) | ecosystem: Host-associated > Annelida > Digestive system >... | reverse complement strand
CCCATCTATTCAAACTCACTTAGTCCTCCTGTGCTGCACCAAGCGCCTCTGTATCTTCGGACCTAAAGGCGCTATACAAATCCGTTATTATTATTATTATTATTATGTACCAAATATAACAGCCCACCCATCAACGGCCAGTGTAGCAACTTCATACTATTCCATGTAGCACTATAATTATCTTACGCTATAAAAAGGTTAGCGAGATAAGTTCCGACAAATTAACTAAAACAATATCAACGTATACACAATACTATCAAATATTATGTACAACTAACAAAACAATACGAATATGCTGTTCTGTCGAAACGTTGGAACCAATTAACAATGCAAAAACATTAAAATACAAAAACTTCGAAACATTGCCCTGATCTGGTCTTTAGAGAGATAATCTCCTCAACTCATGCATTGTCTCCTTGTTTTACAAGCCAATCGCCTGGCTACTGTACCAAACTTACAATAAGAAGATAAACACCAGCAAGTAAGATAAACATCATAAAAACACAAACCTAACTAACCATAGTTTAGTTGCCTACGTTGACATCCATCCAGGAAAGGGATTGGGTCTGCTATAGAAAAAATCCAAAGACAACTGAAGATGCACCTTCTTTGGCTGCACTGTAGACAAGAGAATCACGTTCCAGTTCATGTGGTCAAAATTAAAACTTTTATTAACGTTAAGGTACCACAGCTGTTTAGTTTCGTCGGCTGGCGGTTTAGCTTAGTGGTAACGCATTGGTCTCGATCAACGTAGTTACTCTACGCTGGGCCCGGTTAGTGCCTGGATGGGTGACCGTCTTTGGGCAGGTAAACTATCTCAGTATGCAACCAGCCACCCAGGTCAACTCAGCCTAGCCATCCTTCTTTGGGTAGGCGCAATGAGTACCAGCTTAGGCTGGGAAGGTAACCGCAGGTCTGGCGTCGCACTGGCCATGCGTCACAAACAATAGTGGTTTATCCACCTACGGGCTCAACGGCCTATGAAAGGGAGATGAGCACCCCGCCTACGCTCCTTCGGAGTATGCCCTCCTTTACCACAGCTGTTGCTAACTCACTATAAAGTACCAATCACACATCCTCTGAAATGGAACTCAGTGCTGTAGATAAATCTAAGTGCTCACCAATGAATTTCATCTGCAGTTTAGCTATACAGGCCTAACCTCTAATCAAAACGTAATTATTATGCAGCTACACAAACTCCTGCAAAACTACAAAGTTTTCCTAATATAGCAAAATAATAGTTTCCATAATGTACTTTATAATTATTAAAAGAAATGACAAACATGTGAACACTAACAAACACGCTAACAAGAAACATGTAACACTATCAACACAAAACTCTTCCACGCGAACGCATTCAAAACAGCCAGCAAAGATCAGCTGAACCAAAACATCAGAACCGCAAGAAGACTACTAACTCAAGGAAGAACTGATGTAGCAAACGTCAAAGTTGCAAAATTCGTTGTACATCACCTTCACGAACTGTAACAAAGCAAAAGCAGTGCAAGCGACATACTGCAACAGCACAGTAGACAATCCTAATCCTACATGTACAGCCAAAGAACGCTGAAAATGTCAGTAAGTCGACAGTTCAACCATGATCAGCATGTGTCACACGTTCCTTGCAATTCCATAGGTCAACTTATACACTGTGTCCACAAAAAAAGCCAAAGAATTATTTAGCATAATTTTAGTTAGGACCGATGAAATTAGATTAAATATGGAGGACTTATTCCTGCGTCCACTCAGGACACATGCAGTTGCATTTCCAACAAAGCCTGTGTGATAAGAATATAGATTTATATAGCACCATTATGTCATGAAAATACAATGGCGCTCAATGACCTTACCCGAAACATTCTATTTTAATGACGTATGGCAGAACTGAAACAGAGACTGTTAGTCGAATGGAGAAAACTTGACCATTTGATTGCTGTTGCAGCCATCAGTCAGTGGCGCTGCCATCTGTCTGCCTGTATCAGGGCTCACAGTAGACATTTTGCGATGGATTCATGGCTCACTGTGTTAAGTTAATGCTGAGTAATTTCTGAATTTGGGATTTTTACTGTTGACTGTTTTGTTTGTGGCCAAAATGTAACTTGTCTGAAACATTTTACCAGTTACGGGCATTATACAAGTGAGCTGAACATAGCCAGAATTGAGTGGTTGGTTGGTTGGTTGGTGTTTAACGGCACTTTCAGCACGAAAAGGCTATATCATGTCATGCGAAAGTAAAAGTTTGTTAAAGATATTAATTTCAGATAAGAAGTAAAAATACGTTGTTTAGGTTATTAGTTAAAATGTGAGAGAGCTCGAAAGTTCTGACAAAATGATCATGATGAAGATGAACAACTAAAAAATAACAGTAACTAAAACTATAATGAAAACATCAAAAGTTCATATGAACTGCTTTGTTTAAAGGTTAACGGACCCTCATGCAACCGGTATTTGTGGAGATCTACTCCTCGACATAGGCATCATTGGATACGGCCTGGCTAGCCAATTACTTGGCAAAGTAGTCCAGACAAACTGAGCTAACTGAAATAATACACAACATAAAAAACCTAAACAACTAAACCTAACAAAACCAAACTAGCCTCAGATCAGGTTGCCTTTTACGCCATCCGGCAAGGAAACGGATTGGGCCTATTCTATAACAACTGTGCCCGGGACCCATACAGGCCAATCAGAATTGAAATTGTTTCTTAAATTGCTGTGTATCAATTAGAGCATTTAACTGCATTTTGATGACATTATGCTAAAAAGTAGTTGGCTTTGTTTTTGTGACCACACTGTACAACACAAGATGTGTAAGAAATACACTGGTAAGCTACTAACATTGGAACTTTACGTGTGACGACAGAATATGAATGCAAAGACAGGTAAAAACCAAAAAAATGACTTATCCACAACACTATCAGACGTTATTTACAGGTAAAAAACATAAGCAAGACTAAAATGCATTTCCGCACGAATGTTGCAACTACTCGACTGTATCATATTACATGCATTGTCAATATTTTGTCACAAACATTCAACCGATAAACACTAACAACAAACAAAAAGAGCATTTCCATCAAACTGATCAACACCTTCCACCTGCATCAGTAACTCTAGACACAGACTTCAACACACACCAGTACTGATCTCATGTGAACAAATGTGACCGACGTGCAATGTCGAACGTTATTCAAAAAAAAAACATTTCTTTCGTTTGATTTGATTATTGTACTATCACCTCGTAGTTCACAAAGGTGCATCCACCTGAACACTGAACAGATGCGTAAGAAGTGTGCTCGACCCAAACTGCACTCCACTGTTAACTTACAGCACAGATACATAAAATCGTTGTTTAATAGCAACTTTCTAGGTTCACCTGGATTAGCAGATGGTCCTGCAAAGGTATCCAAGTGAATCTCTGGAGACTGCTAGACCGGTATTTTTACAGGGAAAACATCATTCCAGATGCCCAACCAATGGTAATAAAGCACTGAGTGGTTATACAGGCACTCAAGTAAAGTGAGAGATTATACCCTGTGACACGTGGGACGCAAAACAACTGAAACTGAATTATGTATGAAGGAAAGCCAGCACACCAGGCTGCTAAGCAAACACCTCAGTGTACGATCAATGGCGTAATAGAAGTCTAAGACATGCAGAACAAGCGGAATACCCTCGTCACTGAAATTTCGGAGCACTAAAATACTAATTTTTAAAACTGCACTCTCCAAATTATTAGACACGTTCAATAACCGATAAAAAGACTCGGGCATTAGCAGAGAGCATCAAACTGCATCCACGTTCGTAGAACATTGGTTGTTGACCAGCGAACTTTCCCTGTTCTGCACTCGACCTGCAGCTGATGGGTGACCACTTACACTGTATGTGGGTAAACCGTCCACTGTAGCCTGTCAGCCAACAAGGCCGACTTAGCCTTTCGGGGGAGATAAATGAGTAGTAAGCTGCAATTAGATGTCTGCAACCTCAGTCTGGGGAGGCACCATCTGGTGAACGCTTATGAGGTAAAGGCAGGCATTGGTGTAACCGCAGGTAAAACGGTGTGATCCATGCCTGAGTGCCTTGAGTGCGAGGTACTACAAAAAGATCGCTATATAAATACACTTACCTTGTAACTGTATTTCACATATGCCTCGTCGTGCCTGTCACTTGTAATGCATTATCACATCAAAACAGCTACCAGATGTCAACGTTTAACTTGCACAAAGACAAGAGCAACCATTAAACATAATACGGACTGTGCTAGGCACACATTTCTTCACAGATTAATTCACCGTAACTGGGAATATGACACAATACAAATATTAGTCAGAAACCAGCCACACTGTCGATCACATGCAGCCATGAAAACTAATAGAACATGTAGAAAAATACCACTGCACAAGTTGCAGCAGATAAGAAAACGACGCAACAGCCTCAGCTGTGGTCCGAGTTCAGAGAAACAGAAGTTCAGTTGTTTAAGCAATGACGACACTGACACTATTTGTGTACATAACAAATACATCAAAATACTTCCAATATACAGCAAACATGAAGCCTGTAATAACAACAATGACAGCTGTGAAAAATGTTAATTACATGGCCATGATTTGATTGACACCTTATTGTGGAAGTCATTATCAAAAATTACTGTGGCCCCAATAAAACATATTCAGTTGAATTAGGGAAACACCATGCAGCAAAAAGATGTATCGATCAACAGTAATTAAAGGAAATGTTGACGTAAAATGTACATATATTGCTGGACAAATATTGAGAGTGGAAGCTTTTGTTTGTCATCACTGTTGATGGTGATCATCAAATGCAGAAAAGAATTTCTCTCTTAACAGACCAGCAGGTTTCTTCTTCACTGGAGGTGGTTTGGACTTTGGTCTGTCAGCTGACAAAGGTTCTGGCTTTGCCGAAGATTCTGCTTTTTCCACAAGAGCCACAGCACCTGCTGCTGTGGCAGCTGATGACTCGTGTTTCTGACTCAGTAGCTGCAAGGCAGCAGAGTGGGCAGCTAGTGAAGGTGGAGGTCGATGTGACAGTGGCTCAGGAAATGACGCAACAGATGTGGCTTGCTTATGTGTAGCCAGGACTAGACGAGAAACAGCCGACTGTGGTAGAGCTGGCGACACTGTCGACGACAGCAGATAGCTGGAGGACGTCGGTATTGCCGATTCAGATGCCCTACGTCCACCTGTGGAATGACAACTCTTGACAACTTCAGGCTGTGATGAAATTGTGACGGATGATGGAGTGCACACCAGACTACTAGATGGCCGAGGAGATACAGCAGATGCTGGACGTACTTCTGCTGGAGATGCAGATGATGTGAACTGCACAGTTGAATCAGCCTCTGTATTGGATGAAACCACTGATGACGTAACAGATGAAAAATGAAGAACATCTGGTGCTCCTGAAGCAGCACCTGCATCAGGAGCAGACGATAGGAAAGAAGAAGTGGAAGTGACTGGCAACACAGCAGCTACGGAAAGTGGTAGCTGCTCAGTTGTCACAACTCCTTGCTGATCAAGATCTGATGATGCAGCACACAAATTAACTGCCTGCTGAGCAATCACAGACTCCGAATCCACGGATTGAAACTGCAACTCAGCTGCAGACACAGCGACGTTTCTACTATCTGAGCAAACCTCGTCATGCAAATCTGAAGCATCGTGTGATGGAAGCCTTAACTTGTCAACAGATTCCAGTTCAGCTGACCCAGATGTTGTTTCCACACTACTTGTGTGAGAATCTGATAGCTCGGGCGGGTGATGAACTATGAGATCACTTGTCTTCAACTCCAAAGAACGATCGCCATTCTTTACAGAAGTCGAAGAACCACCAGATGATGCTTCTGATGCAGTGGTGACAGACTCGGTATTCTCTACAGAGGTCGACTTCAACTCTGATACACAAACTCTTGTAGGAACCTCAGTACCTGTGTTGTTGCTGTCTCCAGCTGAAGCACTTGTAAGGTCGACAGTGCAAGGAGGCAAAGCCACTGCGGATGACTCTTCACGCAGCAGAGATTCATGTCCCGATGTTAAATCTGGCGGCAACTCACATTCTTCGTTGGCCGACTCCATCACAACCTCAGGGACACCTGTCACTGCAGGTGGTGGTGATGGCAACAAATCAAAGCTGAAACTGTGCTGTTCCAGAGCCTGAGTTACTTCCACGGGCGTCTGAGGAAACACTTCATCTGTACTTGTGCCATCTTCCCCAGATGCTGACAAACGACCAGGCGTCCCACTCTTCTTAATGGTGCCATGTTCGGCACTTGCAAACATTTCTGCACTGGTCAGTGGTGGATGTACATGGAGAACAGCTGTATTTTCTGACGTGGTTGGCAGGTTGAGAACGAGATCAGGTGTTGGTTCCAATGACTCCGACAACGACGAACTCAGTTTATCAACAGTTAAGCTCAGACTGGGGACATTTTCGGCACATGGTGAAGCACTTCTTGTTGACCTCTCGGTTGTCAGCGATTGCGTATCCTCATTTGGCAAGGGTGCACTCAACATGTCATCTTTACTGGACATCGAGCCAAGACTATCAGCCGATGCATAGCCTCCTCGAGACAGGTCAGAACTGGTAGAAGAGCATGAAGCCAATACAGTAGGACTGGGTGGCACAGCTGCAGGCAGCTTCAATCCTCCGGCAATGTTTGGCTGAGAGATCGATCGGTCCAAAGGCTCACTGTCACCAACTGGAGGCAGTACTGTACCGCTGGTCGTGCTCAGAGCTTTTGATGGGAGCGATTCTGTTGACATTCGAGTAGATCCAGACCATGATGCTGCACCCTTATCCACAGTGTCCCTAGTAAACAGCAAACATATGCAATCACTGTCATTGCAGTACAAGTTAAGTACAGTTCCTGGTACCCATGGTACAATAAAATAAATTATTAAAGCATCCAAACTAATCGGCTGCTGCACAGGTAACGTAAAAGTAAAAATCGTACTTGCAGACATAAAGAGGAGGACAGAAATGTCTTCAATCGTGATTGGATGAAGTAGTAAGGGTGCTGAGACAATGCACTGTGAAAAGTGACGCATACACAGCTGCTGATGTTATCATTCAAGTGTGGCAAACACTGACTTACAACAAGGAACATGTTTAGAATCACCGTTGACTCTTTAAGTCAGCTGCACTGCAAGGGCTATCAATCAGATGTGATAGCATCGAACCATACACACATTACACAAAGACATCAAGCCAGCAATCAGTCTACTCTGCAGGCTTTCAGTCTGCATAGCAAATTAGTTGAAAGAATAATAAGCGAGGTGGAGAAATTGGACCACAAAAACTCAGAACTAGATTAAAACATTTCGTCAATAACAGTCATCCAAAAAGATGAATCAAAGTCCGATTATAGTTAAATCATTACAAAGGTAACCCAGAGATATTTACGTGATTCAGCTATGTAAAATATATATGAATGGAAACACTATCGGCAAAATTAAAAGATTTCTAATATCTGATCACACAAACAGCGGTTGTAAAAAGTACAGAACCCGACAACTCTAAATACAAAACATCCAGCAGTACACAGTCTGAAAAACCAAAGTGTATAAAAAACACGAAGCACACCGTGTCTGTACAGCGATATAGCTGTGTGGAATCAGTCCAGTTTGTCCGCCACTGCTGCCCTTCCACCACTCACTACTGACACGAGTGTGTAAGCAGACAGTGTCACCTTTCTTCAGCGACAACTCCTTCTCGTTTCGAGCTTTGAAGTCGAACAGCGCAACAGCCTCTTTCTCCACCACATCCAAATCTGGACAAATGTCCAATTCAATATGATAACAATTTTTCTAAACTTACATGGAAACAAATTCAAAAGAAATATTTCTAGGACTTAAATACAGAAATAAATGCCAAAAACTTGTCAGTTGCCATACTAGTAAAACAGCAAAAATGCCTATTTTAGGTTGCTTGATGGCTTGGATGTGCACACTTGTGGTGGTACTATTTCTGTGGCACCAGAGCAGTTCTGGCTGATGACTTCCATGGTGCCACCAATGACTTACAGGAGGTCTCAAGTCAGAACCAACAAGGTTCACGTGGATGAGAGCTCATCGCCTTAAACAATGAGCAATGGTTATCTTAACTAGTGTACTGCAGTTATACGACAGGTTGGTTGGTGTTTAACGGCACTTTCAGCACAAAAAGGCTATATCATGCCATAGGAGAGTAATGTTAAGACAGTTGTGATGGGATGATCATGATGAGGATGAACAACTAAAACAGTGAAAAAGAAACTAAAAATATGATGAAAATACCAAAACAGTTCATAAGAACTGTTTTGTTTAAAGGTTAACGGGTCCTGAAGCAACTGGTCTTTGTAGAGACTAACTCCTCGACATAGGTATCATTTGGACACGGTTCCGCTAGCCAATCACTTGGCAAAATAGCCGAACAAACCGAATCTAAGACAACATAAGAAAAACAAGCTACCCTGGTTGACCCGGCCAGGAAACGGAGTGGTCTACTCTATACAGGCCCCGGGACAACATGGGCCATGCTACTGGCTAGCAGGTTCGCCCATTTCCCGTCACCAGCTCGAGGCTTAGTTGTCTAAGTCTATACGACAAGCTCCCACTTTCCACCAGGTGCTGCCACGTAGCAAATGACTTCACAAATTTCACAGGTGACAGACAACTGAATAAATGAACCGACAGACAGACAGAAGGACATCGTCGTCGTGTGAAGTCCACACTTTTGTGACCGTGGGCTTAACAGAACTGTTCTGTGTACAATTTTAAGTCAGCAACAGGAAACTACAGTACAGCAATAAAAACGTGCAACAATAACATGACAAAAAGTAGGTGAACTAACCACCATGAGGAATGACGGAATATCAGCATGACAACTGAAGTTGAAACAACAACTGAATTGTTTGGGCAGAGTTTTAATATGGACTACAGGTGGACAATTAAGAAACACGATACAAAAAAACAAGACTTGTGAAGTATTATTTATTTATCTATGTGCTCCTAGGTGATTCTCAAAACATACGCAATACCAAAATAAAATAAGCACGCCCTCAGGGTGGGTCATGCCTCCCAACTGGCTAAGTTTGGGGTGGCCATGCACGACACAGCAGCCAAAATTCAAAATTCTGCTTCCTAAAAGTTTTATCCCCAGACACACAGAATATACATGCCGAGTTTCACTGAAACAGTCTCGGAGCCTTAGGGTTCTGAAAATGCTGACATCACTCAGACAGACATTTGACAGGTTTTATAAGTCATCTCGGGACTAACAAGATGGAATTAGTGAGACAATATCACAGTGGACAAGACACAAGGGCATACATCTATAAAAAGACAATAGCGCAGTACAACATGTCACCCATACCATCTTCACTGCCAGTTCCTTCAAGACCAGCATCTTCCAACAAACTGTCCAAAGAATCCTCCACATCTCTGTCACAATACATCAGATGGTACAATTTAAAACAGCAGTACCAATGAACACAGCCAGCAACAGTAACTGTCATCACTCAATAATCAGCACTTTCACAAGCATCTTGCCTATATGATACTTAGCTCTTCGCCACTAATGCAGTTCAATTCAACTTATCTGACACAATTTCAGCTGCTAGGCAAATAACATGTGTGGCTGCTTCTGTCAAGCCAACCCTGAGGGTATGCAATCCAGCATATTCTAAGCCGGAAATAGGGAGAGTTGTGGCAGGAATGGCATTTGGCATAAAAATACCTAGGCTTACTCTTACTCTAAGGCTGCTGCAGGCCTGCTAGTTGTCATACATAGAAATGCTTGAGTGAGAAGAGACTAGAAATTAACCAACAGCCTCATTAAATCAAGAATTAGGTGAGTATGAACAAAGTGTGGATTCCTGTCCTCAGAAATTTTATGTTTCTTTCAGCTGTTTCCCCTCGGTTCTTCTTAGTCTTAGACCCTACAGGAAGACTGGGAGGCCTGAGAGGGACGGTTGGGAGTGCTTGTAAGGAATTTGAGGACAATGAGGGTAACATATTGGCTCATCTGGGTTGCCATGGATAAAGGGCCATTTAACATTTGCTGTTGTTGACTGTCTTTGGCTGCTTCTGTCAGAAGAAAACTGAAGAGCTTCTTCTTCAGTTTTGTATTCATCCAAGAACACTGAACTTTAGACTGTGAAATGCACCCTTGTTCTTATTGTAAGGGATGCACCACAAATATATTCTGTAACTGAAACTATTTAACTCGGCAAAATATGGAATATCTCAACTCTCAAGTCACCATCCAGAAAATGTAGTGATAAATTCAAAAAAAAACAGTAACACTTGCCCCTCATCTTCAACATCTTCAACCATGCACTTCTCATATACAATGCCAGTGTCGACCGGAAAGATTTTCTCGTGGTAGACAATGAGGATGCGAATGAGCTCGTTCACATAATTCTGGTTGCGGACTTGGTCTTGATCTGCCGGCATTGGCATCAACGTCGGACCAAAACAGACGGACAGGTTGTGAGCATCCATCATGTTCTCATCACTTAATTCAGACAAGCTGTACAACAAACACACCTTGTCAACGTAACTAATTAAAATGTAAACGCATCAAAAATACTCATTATATGAGCATCACGTGATCTACTAGCTCGTATCCGTGGTCTTGCAGTGTTGGCTGCTGTCTGGCTGACAGCTATGGCTAGTTAATTTAGATCAGATCCAAAGTGTGGATTAGAGGCTGTTTGTGACAATGTGCTATACAACTCCATGTTTACTTCACTTTATTTACATTGGGGCTGGAGATTATCCCAGTTACTAAGCAGTAAGTAGGTGACTTATAGTCATAAACCTGGCGACAGGCTGCCATTACCGCCGTCAGGCCCATGCTTACCTTCCCAGTGGCACAGCCTCATCATACTTTGGACTGTACCAAATTATACTGCTTGGGAGAGACCAGAGGCTCAACTTGCCAACAGTCACCACATGACAACGGAATGGCTGGGAGTCAAACATGTGATCTTTCAATCACTACTCCAATGCCGTAACCATTACGCCAACATGCCGCACCAGTCTAGTAATGAAGTACCATAAAATGACACTTTTAACATTGTGTACTGACTCATTCCAGGTCTTGGCATGTATACCAGTAAGGTACGTTCTCTATGGTATTAGATGCCCATCCACATACAGCCAGTGATTTGTATATATCTCAGCAGGAATTGAACCATTAATTAAACATCAAACTCGTAGGAAAACCTACACTAGCTTTAACGTCAAATGGTTAATCGTTGACAGAACTCAAAATATCACCACAAACAACACAGCAGAGTTCTTACTGATTGAGAAAAGCAAAAAGATATCTTGCAACGACAACTATGGGTCTCGGAAGTGGCAACACCAGCTCTTGTATTCGCTGAATGCATTTCTTCAGCTCATCGGGATCTGAAAGACACAAACAATTAAAAAATTTAACCGACATTCACAGTGTGCTGCATTTCTGTTTGTCACCAAATGACATAAACACACTTAACCTTTTTACACTTCTATTTTCTACTTTAATGTCAGTTTGCCAGCTTCAACTTCATAGGTTTGGAGCACACTTTTACTGGCTAATGTCAAACCGACGGTCATCATCATCATATTCGTTTATAAACAGTTGCCATAAGCAACTGAACACTAGACTGCGGTTATAAAAAAAGTGAGTAAAACAAGTTGTACTAAAAAATACTGCAAGGCAGTAAAACTTAATAACGATCCTTGTACAGCATATGGATAATAAAGTCACGGTCATTTAAAGTGACTGTTTTAGACATCATAATCTTAGTACGTGAATGTTGTCTAAGCTGAATCAATGCAATGAAGGCAAGGTGCATATACCACTACATAAATACCAAAATATGATATTTAAATGTCAGTTAACTGTGCATCAAATTCCAATCCAGAGTATTTTCACACAGAAGGTCATACCATTGACATCATATTTGCTGCAAGCAATCAGCTGGTCAAACATCTGCACTGGAAACAATGGTTCTCGCAGCTCGCGGAAGTACAGCTTCAGAACTCCGGCAACGGAGTTTACATCACGACCTTCAGCCTTGCACAGCAGTGGCTCCTCACCTGCACCAGCAGTACATAAACAGCCATCCATAATTAACCATAAAAAATATAACAGATAAAAATAAAATAAATTTAAAAAATAAAACCACAGCATCAGAAAATACTGGAAGAGAACTTGAAAAATGTCCAAGTCCAGAGTTGTAGCTGCCGAGATAAATTATTGACCATGTAAGCTGGCGACAATACTGTACGATACTGCATTGTCTTCATGACTACAGTAAGTGCACACTGCAAAAAGGACCTTAATGTAGCGGCTAACACATTCCTTTCTCACATTCAGTCATTTCATTTCATACACACATACCTGACATTTTATCTGATTAACAAGCTGTGCGGCTAGGTGGCCGCCATAATATGCCCCCGCCCCGTGACCTTGACTTTTGACTTTTGACCTTGTCGGTGTGGGAG
>Ga0209338_1000478_pt1 | contig 12513 bp, 7 predicted proteins | sample OlaalgELextract1_FD_187374 | JGI IMG/M metagenome (GOLD analysis project Ga0209338, IMG submission 187374) | Olavius algarvensis symbiont microbial communities from Tuscany, Italy - Type A ELBA extract 1 (SPAdes) (version 2) | ecosystem: Host-associated > Annelida > Digestive system >... | reverse complement strand
CCTTGTCATGTGGAGGAAAAGTGGTAGTCAATGATTCCAACTGGTGATAAAAATCATCCTTGCTGGAGTCTGGTGATGAGTCAGTGGGTGCATAGGCCACGACAACAGACATGTTGTATAATACGTAAGCAAAATAATATGGCGACAGTTTTGCAGTTAATATCCTAGTATTGTAGCATTGAGAAAATCAGCAACGTAACGCTAAATTCGTGATATTTAGGTCTCGACAGTTTCCCAGGGTAAAGTAGCTGCACGAAATAGGTGAGGTGGGAAACTAAAAATACCTGTCGATGGCCTATACTCTTGGTAGTAAGTGTGACAAAAATCTTTGTAAATGGATAGTTCTACTTCAACTTATCATCGAAAATGTGGTCACATGTTTTTTTTTGGAACACAGTGTAGTTATTATGCACTTAAAATGATATTCTCAATTTTAATTAAGCTGTAAAAATTCATCTGAATTAATTATGTCACTGAATTCACAAAACTCTAAACTCTAAAAATTCATTAAAATATATCCCACGATAATAAACTTTGCCTATCAGATTGTTTGTTTATGCCACACCCTATACAAAAATTAAACTTCTTGTTTCAGTCATTCAGTACTGCCATCACCTCTAGTCATGAATAATGAACGCTGGCCGTGGTACCAGCTTACTGGCAGGCTCAATCTTTATATTAAGTCACGTTTGACTGTCCTTATCCATTTGTTTTTTTTTATTATCACATCTCATAGACCATTTAATCACTTCAATGAAACTGGCAGCTATTAACTCCTTATAGTTATCACAGTCATAAGTGTTCACATGCATGTTGGAACTCTGAAGGACGTTGTGGGGTACGGATGTGAAAATATCTCTGCAACGTATTCCGATGTTTTGTCAAACTGTGACTGACGTGCTGAGAAGACACAACCACAACTGACATCAGCAGGTTAAATACGGCTAGTTTTGACAACTGATCATGATCTCAGTCAAGACAACAGTTGACATTGGCAAACATCAGAACATTTTACTTTCAAAAAGCACAGAAAGGCAATGAGCAGAGTAACCTGGTACCAAGCTGTAGACATCATGAGTTCAGCTCATTTACCAGTCAATCAGTCAGTAAGTCACAACAAATTTAAAGTAATAATGTCACTACAAGGACCATTGTAAAAGTGCTGATGTGAGAAAGACCGCTGGAACAGAAGTCTTCAGTTGCTGCTAAAACGACGGCAAAGTTGACGCCAAGATCACGTCTTCAGGTAGTGTATTCCAGATCTGCGGGTTGGCAACCGTAAATGCTCGGCTACCGATGGTTGAGAGTTTAAATGGCGGCATGACCAAGAGGCTTGTACCGGAAGAACAGAGAGCCTATCGACCGGAAACATCAGCAACACGAGTAAAAATCCACAGGTATCATGATGCAGTACTGTTCGAACTTTGTACATCAGCACGGCGATCTTGTAGTGTATATCTGCCGGGATCCATGGCCAATGTAGACTGATGAGTGCATTAAAAATGTGGTCAGAGCATTCCAGGTTGAAGATCAGCCATGCTGCCGCATTCATAACTGACTGGAAATAACATATTAGATATGATGGAATAGGCTACCAGCCACTGCACTATTGCCACAATCAAGCTGGGAATGCACCAAGGTAAACATCGTCATCTGAAACGTCACACGTTGCCGGATGGATGGATCTAATAGATGACAGAGAGCAGTGATGCAGTACAATATGGTTCGCTGAACATGTGTCCACAATAAAAAGTAAGCGTCGATGTAGATGATGTCACTAATACTTCTTCTTCTCTTATGCATGTCATGAACCATAACTGGCCAGCCACGAAACAGCGTCTTCATCTGCAGAGTGTAGCCGAGATAAACCACCATTCAGTTTTGTCAGGGCACAGGATTCGACAATGTGGGACATCGTCTGGGTCTCGCCACAAGGACACAGATCAGTGTCTGTAAGTTGCCATTTCCTTCTGCAGGCACCGCAGTGTCCCTGTTCTGTGAGAAAATGGTTCAGCAGAGACCACTGTTGCAGAGGGAGGTCGAAACCCGATTGTGGGGTCGCATACTAGGTGAGAATTGACCACCTGAGCCGACTTCCAGTTATGCCTCCATCAACTTTTGATGTGAACTGGTTGCAAGTCCAGCCACAGCGGCTTCCTGGACGTCAGTCGTAGCAGTGGTGGTTTAAGGATATCAGGCTGGATTGCCCAACTGTCATGTTTGACTATTTTCTCCAGCAGCTTGTCAGTGGCAGCCTTCCTTCGTAGATCTGGCGATTCAATGTTGGACAGCACTGGAAGCCATGGGAGAGGTGTGAAATGGAGAGTACCAGAGATGAGGCGCACGGTAGAGTTCAACTGCATATCGACCTGACTTGTGTGCACAGAGCGTGACTAGACTGGGGCACAGTACTCTGCCGCTGAATAGCAAACCGCCACAGCAGATGACCGCAGAGTGTTGGCGCCCCAGGTGTAAGTAAGTAAGTCTTAAATTTATATAGCGCATTACGCAACGCCTCTAATGCACAGGTGGAACCAGCTAGCTTCATCAAGTTGTTTCAGTTCTTCAGCTTGCCGCTTGCCTGCAGTCTTTGTCAAGTGTTCTATGTAGGACAGCGTACGGTCTAGAGTCAACTCGAGATAGGTGGGTGGCACTTAAGCCGAAGGCGCTGGCCATCCAGATAAACTGACGTTCATGGGTGGTGCTGGTATTAACCGTATTATGCAGGTGGAACACACTGCTGATTGTTTTGGAGGCGCTTGGCTTAAGTCACCACTGTCGACAGAAGTGTGACATCCGCGCCATATCCGACGTGAGACTGCATTCCAGTTCACTGAAGTATTGGCCTTGAATGGCGAAACATATATCGTCAGCGTAAATGAATTTTCGGCCACGTGTAACTGGCAGGTTGTTGGAGTACAAGTTGAACAGAACTGGTGCAAGGACAGAGCCATGAAGAAGGCCGTTACGTTGGGATCTCCAGGAACTGGTGTCATTGCCCATGTGCACCCTGAAACATTAATCTCGAAGCAGCAGACCCACTAGTCAGTGAATGAATATGCGTGATACAGTGGGAGGTGTAAGTTCACTTGGCAGTTGCTAGCTAAGTTACCAACACTCAACAGAAAACATCAGCTGAACGCTTGAAATAAAATATCAACAGTACTGGACAACGCCATGCTTGACAACGTTGGCCAACTCAAGCATCAACATTTGCTAAAACATGCCATTTTTCTTTTTTTCTGACTCACTTCAGCAAATACAGACTTATTTCTGTTTTTAACATTTTTTATTTTAATTTTAATTTAACCATGAATTTCCAGTGTCATCAACACTGAGCCGTACAGCAGCCAGGCAATTCCTGCAGAAATCCACATCAAGATTTCTCAGTGATTGCATGTTCAGAACATATGCAAAACATAATAATAATAATAGTAATAATAACTGTCAATTTAAATAATAAGGAAGTGTTTGCTGAGGACACTGGTACACAAGACAGTGAAGTACGGTAGTGGGTAAATACCTTCAGTGCACCCGAGTCTTGTTGAGTGCCGGTGTAGAACTGAGACATCTTCAGGTCATCGGCACCGCCAACTGCTATGCTAGCTGCCTTTGTCGGTGCATCACTTCTGTCAGCCTCTGAAGCATCTACTCCACGTTTTCTACCCACATGTATAGCAGCGGAAGTCAATCCAGCATCAACTGTTTTGTGGAAGAGTTTTTGGACGTTTCTTTGGAGGAGACAGGTCTGCCAGTTAGACAAAATGCAGATACTGGCAGTCGTCAGAGTGCAAATGCATAATTACACCATGCAGCAGTAGCAGCAGCAGCAGCAGCAGTAGCAGCAGCAGCACGGCTTGAACAGGCTGACAGTGCTCTTGGTCACAAGATCATCATTGTAGTCAAGCATTAAATAACTACATGTTATATTCCGGGTTAAAAGTGACTAAGTCTAAGCATCTCACATTATATAAGTAATGGTGAGCAGAGCAAAGTTATAAACAGTGGCAGATTTAAGGCAGCAGACCCCACCGACTACTAATTAAAACGGCCTTCACGCCCTCTTTCCGTCTGCTCGTCCACAGTGTCACTGCCAGCATCACAGGAAGGCATCTGCTGTCATGTAAAGTCCACTTATTTTTACATTAACACAGCACACTTCCGTATACATACTTTGGTGCAATCTCACAAGTTAGAAACAAAATTTAGTGTTTGATTCATGATTTAGCTACTGGCACTTCTTCCTAAGTCACCGTTGCTGTTTTTACGCCTCCAACATTCCAGACTGGCAGGCAGTGGCACTATAATAAAACCTAACAAGCACATACTACAATAAATGCCCAATGTGTTACAAGCATGATGCAAAAGGTCAAAGGTCATACTAGGCCTAAGATAATTTGGAGACCTGGAGGAGGCACATTCTTATCCCTTGGTTTGAGTAGCTTTTCTAGTTACTTGCAGGCCTGCCCACAGGGCAGCACGCCGGTATTTCGTTTACTCAGTGGTCCAAAAATGGGTTTTTCGCCACATGTTGCACCAACAAATGTGCATATTTATCACGTTTATCAGCGCAGAAGTGTGGGACTACAGCCCCAAAGCCAACGAAATTAGGAATTTTGCCTTAGGGTGAATCCTTTGCAGAGTCCCTTCACAGGCCAAATTTCATACAAAATGTTCAAGGGATTTGCCCCTTAGGGGCAAATTTATACCAAAAATACCAAATTTCGACATTAGCTCTATATTTTCCATCTTCTATATAAACAGAATGTTTCGGAAAAAAGTAGCCCCCCCCCTTAAAACTTTTTAGTTTATTTTCACTGTGGTGGTCATTTTGCACGAAATTTTGCAAATTTGTTGGCAATTCATATCCACATATATTTACCAATTTTTGTAGATTTATCTTAATTTTTCATCAAATGGCATTAATTTTTCCACGAGTACCCATCATTTTCACTCTGTCAAGTTATGAGTAGGCCTATTCAGCCAGAAAATAAAAATGCAGCTATTCGGAAAAGGCATAATTTTTTCGTCATCGTGTGTCTTTGTGTCCGATTATTGTAAACAATCGATAACTGTCTAATTTTTTTACTGTAAACGTTTGACTGACATTGTTTTAAAGCTTTGTAGGCCTAGAGCCTACCAATGAGAAAATTGTCTTACACGACAAAATGTGCATGCAGACACTGTGCTGTGGCAGGTCTCCCACTGCCTGGTTTACGCAGAATTGCTGAGCCAGTGTGGTCGAGTCGCTGCAGACCTTCTTAACAGTGCTCAACTTTCACCTTTTGTGAGGGTAATTAGAAAATAATGATGGCTTTTTCACCAAGTACTTGCTCACGAAGAGTCTGCATGCACAGTTTGTCGTTGTACGACAATGTTCAAATTGGTAGGCACTATCAAAACAATGTTAGTAAAACGTTAGTAGTAAAAAATAAGACAGTTACAAATTATTTATAATTATCGGATACTAAGACATGCAATGACAAAAATGACATCATTTCTGAAAAGCTGATACACTAAATTTTCATTTTATGGGTGAATACTCAAAACTTGACAGGATAAAAACGATGGGTACTCGGGGAAAACTCAACGCCATTTAATGAAATATTAAGATAAATCTACAAAAATTGCTAGATAGATGTGGATACTAATAGCCAACAAATCTGCAAAGTTTCACACAAAAAGACATAACCAAATCAAACTATTCCAAAAAGTCTTAGTTGGAGCTACTTTTTTGAAACACCATGTATACAGTGTGTCTCAAGAAAAACTGGACCACTACAATTAATATGACATAACTTCACCAATTCACAACATTCACTAATTATTTTTGGCACACAGATACCTTATTCAATTTTGCAATGACTGTGTTAAAAAGTTTTTAAACTGGCTTAGAACCAGCTGTATGGTTGGTTTCTATAACAACACTAGCGACTTGACACACCTGAACAGCAGATTTCTCAGTTGACTTCAAACAATGTATCATTCGACAGGGCGACAAAAGAGTGACAAAACGATTGTGGGCCTGTGTTAACAACGATACGCGGCATTCAAACACGTGTTGTAACTGTTGATACCGCTAAACATTTTATTATTCCGATAGAAACACAATTTTTATAATTTTTGGCACATGTCATCAGCAGATATTCAAAAATTGGCTACAGATATAACTTTCTCAACTACCTCACTTTCACTTACTTCATTTTCTCTGAAGAGAAATGACGCATTTTCCACCTCACAGTTATGGCGTTACGGCAGCACCGTGTCAACATGGTTTTTAGTGCTGACAATAAAGTTTTAGTTAACACTTTGTACTGATTAAAGGGGTACAATGCGCGACAGTTTGCGTGGAAGTTTCCCAGCAAAGGCTGGACAAAGGGTAGTCATTGCTGTAAGACACCGGTTTGCGACATCAGCAACTTGAAGCAGTGAGTCATCGATACATGAGAAAGCATTCTGCAGAGCATGATCGACAAGACTGTTGATCAATGGACAGCACGACTTTTGCATGTGTGCAGGTGACTGGGCATCATTTTGAACATCTGTTGTAAACAACCGGTTCTTTTCAGAGCCACCCAGCCACAAAAACGGGCCGCTTTCAGAGCTACCCACAGTCTACTGAAGAAAACGCGTTGCACTTTACGTGTGGTAGTTTGCAAGGTAGTGTAGGAACACAAGAATGTAGTTAAGTTGAAAATTTTATATACATTCAATAGCTGATATCGCACCTCTAGTTGTACCGAAAATTATGAAAATCAGTCAACTTTCATTGAAGATATACTAAGTCAGACTTGGGAAGTTGTTACGCAGTATGCATCATTTCCATTACTGCTGTTTCCAAGCAACAAATTAAGTAAAAGCGAGGTAACTGAGAAAGTTATACCTTTAGCCAATTTCTGAATGTCTGTTGATGACATATGCCAAAAACTATAAAAATTGGCGGATGTGTATTAAAGTTACAGCCAGTCAAACTTGGGTCATTGTTTCAGACACACAGTGTATATATACACACGATAGTAAAATTGATTGGTTACATCTTTTTCTTCACCTTTTAATGAGCTGAGCCTGGTCGGACAAACCCTTGCCCTGGTTGACTAACCATAGCTATTGACATGATGCATTTTGATTTCTAAGTTTCACTTTTGCAGCTGTCTACAACTTTGCAGTTGGGGGAGTCATATTCACGAGTTGAGAAAAACTGTGCCCTTGACTGATGAGATAACGGCATGGCAGTATTACTGTGGACAAACAATATAAAGTAATACAAAAATGCTCAAGTTAATGTATTGTGCAATAAGAGCTGCCTACAGTGCTAAGGTCCACTGCCTTGTCAGCCACTTTGCAAGTGGCCTTCTGGTTAAATCTGCCACTGGTTACAAACAATATATGAAAAGCCAGATCTTAAAAACGAAAAGAGCTTAAAACAAGGAAGACCAAAAATACCAAAACATGTCGATAGTCAATAACTGCTGTATATGATGACACAGAAGTGTTCCATACAACAACAACGACATAATAATAATAACTTTCCAGCTCCATTCTTTAGGATTTGTTTTTCATGCAGACCACCCAGTAAAGTCTGCCAAGCTAATTAAACAAAAAAAACTCAGCTGTTGCTGACAGTTCACACTACGATAAGATTTGTGATTGCAGCACAACAGCTAACACTAACTGTAACCCTCAATATGACTTGAAGCTGAAGTGAAATGGGAGTTAATAACTGCTAGTTTAACAAAAGCTCTGTTGCTGCAGGGGTCGCACAATTCTGCTGTCACTCAAGGTCATTCGAATGTATGAATGTACACCATTAAGTATGACGTGTATCAGTTCCTATTAGTATTCCAATGAAGCTATGTTCCTATCTCATACCGTTTCTGAGATCTGCTACGTCAAATAATGACATGCCCTTGAAATTTTGGTTAGGGGTCATTCAAGGTCACTGAAAGCACCACTCAATAGATCATACACGACTTCCTACTGGTCTGTACCCTTTCGAGTTATTTGACGTTGAAGAATGTCATGACCTTGAAATCTATGTTAGAGGTTACTAAGATCATCAGAAATTGCACCATTCGACAGACTGCATACAAATTCCTATTGCTCTACTATTGTAATCATGACCATGTCTTGTACTGTTTCCGAGATACTGGTTGTAAATTGCGATTTTTTATCCCCTTCTACACTACAACCCTCTTTGGAAAAATGGTTGCGTTACTTTTGCACTGTTTTTCCATAACCAAGCCACATCCGTGGATTTCCAGGTTGTGTTTGTCTAGAGAGATTCTGCAAAAAAATTGCTGCTTACTCACATCTCATGCGCATTACAGACAGATGGATAGACAATGATCTCAATAGTGGAGCATACTGCATAGCATTTGCTGATAATAATAATAATAATAATAATAAAACATTTGTATAGTGCGATGGACTCTGCTGATACAGAGGCTATTCAGTTCATTATCTGGAATAAAACTGTGTTTTACGGCACCACATTTAACTCTGGTTGCACAAGTTCAGTGAAATAACACAATGCTAACACAACAATTATTTAGGCGATATGTTCAATTTTTGTACGATCCACTCGATTCACATTCAACGCCCATTACGAAGATTTAAGTCAATACAAAATTCAGCAGGTCCAGCATGTGACCTAATCACCACTGTCAGTCTGTTTTAGTGTGTGAAGTGAGACAGTATGCTGCATTGGTGTCTCATTCTTCTTCTTCTCGTATGCATGTCATCAACCATAACTGATCAGCCACAAAACAGCGTCTTCATCCGCAGAGTGTAGCCGAGATAAGCCGCTATTCAGTTTTCAGGGGACAGGATTCGACAATGTGAGACATCGTCTGGGTCTCACCACAAGGACATAGATCAGTGTCTGTAAGTCGCCATTTCCTTATGCAGGCACCGCAGTGTCCCTGTTCCGTGCGAAAACGGTTCAGCGAAGACCACTGTTGCCGAGGGAGGTAGAAACCCGGTTGCCGGATTGTGAGGTCACACACTAAATGAAAATTGACCACCTAAGCCGACTTCCAGTTATGCCTCCATCGACTTTTGATGTCAACTGGTTGCAAATCTAGCCATAACGGCTTCCTGGATGTCAGTCATAGCAATGGTGGGCTAAGGATATCAGGCTGGATTGGCCAACTGTCATGTTTGACAGTGTCTCATTGGTGTCCTGCTACAAAACCAAATCGTCTGAAATACCATGAAAGTCCAGTAGTGGCAGTATTTCTTCTGCACGGACATGTGACAGTGGGACACGCTGGTTATTTTAGTGCCAGCTGCACAAACAATGTGGATGTTTTACTGAGTTTGAACACTGCCACCAGCAGGGCGGACCAGTGCACCACTCGTGTCACATCGCTGTCTCACCTGTGTACTGCTCCCACATATCTGAGTTCACCACAACGGAAAACTGGCCAACAAAGAGTCACAACCACGTGCAAACCGGCTGCATTCTGAGCACCAGCAGCTTTGCAACAGAAGGTGTATCATTGAAAGACTAAGGCTATTGATCAGTTGTACTGTTAGACTGCCACGGCCACATACGTCAGGACACAAAGGACAACTGAAACACTGACTGCCAAACAGACATGGCCATCATGATTAGGCCGCAAGTTGGAAAATTGAACATGCTTAATTCCATCTTAACAACTGATATTTGTAATTGGTAACGGTATTGTAAATGAAAACTTTTTAAAGTTATCTTATTGTAGTATTGTTTCACTGAACTTGTGAAAAAATAAATATATGTGCTAGTAACACGCAAAACACTTGATTTACACCAGATAAGGAACTCAACAGTTTGACGCATGTACTGTAAAACCCTCAATACTTGTGTGCCCGTTGCGAATTTCATGAGGTAAATGAAATTGTAAAATTAAAAGGCTGCAAACCCACTACAAGTCCAACTGTTGACTGACAACGTGTCAGCTGCTATCAAGTGGTGCCGAGTTATCAAGTCAGACCATCGGACAAAGTCCCGTGCCACAAAGATACTGGAAACATCCCACTCACAAGTGCAAGCAGATACTTATGACACGACTCAAGGATCAAATGGCACACAGCAGTGCCTAACTGGTAATGCAGCATTTATAAACAACAAGCAGTCTCCGGTAACGTAGGTATGCTTTGTTTCTGAACAGTGCTCACTGGCGTTGTGCTGGAGAAAAAGAGAGAGTGACCACGTAGCACACATCATCGCACGTGGTGTGAGATATGAGTGCAGTGGTCTACTGGTAGAGTATCGGACTCGTAACCGGGAGGTTGCGGGTTTGACTCACACCCGGTCCACTGCAAGCAACATTGAGCAAGTTGGTAACCTACTGTGTGCTCAGGCCAACTCAGCCTCCTACCCTCAGTGGGACGGAAAATGAGTAGTAGCTACGGCGTGAAAGCCTAGTGTGGCTGATGGGGGTGTGGTGTCTGCTAGCTGCACTGTGGGTCCAATTGTCCGTTAGTGTGGGCAATGAATGGCCACATAATGCGCTGCGGCACCACTGGCTCGTGCCAATCAGCTGCCACTTCCGAGATTGTAAAGCGCTGCTGGTCACGAGTCTGACTTATGTAAGTGGCACTATAGCAAGTGTCCAGACCTTTAACTTTACCTTTACCTTTACTGGAGACATCATTCTCGATCCCTCGAGTCAAGTAGATAGAGTCATGCCGTGAGCGACGGAAATGTTGCTTTTGAATTAAAAAGGGGGCGGGGTGTTGCGCAAAGTTTTCACTGTACCCCCGCTTTTGTCGAAGGAGTCACTTTTTTCTTGTGCTCCTTGATCCTTAGACCAAACTTCCTGCCTGTCTCCCCAATGTATGAGGTGAAGCAGTTCTTATAAGGCACACGATAGATCAATTCGGTCTTCTCCTCATCCTTGACCTTGTCCTTCGGATGAACCACAAAGTTCCGTAGCGTTCGGTTACGACGGTTAGCTGCGGCGATGCCGCGAGATTTCAGAATTCTTGCAAATGCCTCACTCAATCCTTTCACATATGGCACGACAACCATACTTTGTGTTTGCCTCTTGTGTTCTTTGCTTTCTTTGCTTCGTCTTTCGAAGATTTCTCCACGATGTGGTAAAACATGTGACTACATCTTCGACGATCAGTTGAACTAGAATTGTCCTTTTACAACAAATTTTGGCACACTTATTAACAAGAGTATAGGCCATTAACAGCTGTTTTTATTTTTCCACCATACGTATTTTGTGCACTTACTTTACCTTGGAAATTGTCGAGGCCTGAATATTAGTAATAAATTAAACAGAATCATGAAATTTTCACAAGAAGATGCGATTCTAATTAAAAGATCTCTATCTGTCAAACCGGCGTGGTGTACGAAGGCTGTTGAGTGAATTGCCGGAGAAGGGTTGGAAACTTGAAAGCATCAACAGCCTGCTTTGTAGCCGGACAATTGTACTCGTCTTGCGGATTCTTTTCAGCAGACTGTCGATGCTTCCAAGTTTCAACAGCCTCCGTGCACCATACTGATTTGACAGATAGAAATTTTTAATCAGAATCGCAAGTTTCTGCGTAACTATCATGATTTTGTTTAATTTTTACTGATATTTAGGTCTTGACAGTTTCCCAGGGTAAAGTAAGTGCAAAAAAGGTGAGGCGGGAAAATAAAAACACCCGTCAATGGCCTATACTCTTGGTAATAAATGTACCAAAAATTGTTGTAAACGGACTTGTAACTATGCTGAAAGTTATGTGACGTTAAATGTAACCGTTTTACCACGTAATGTTGCTGCAAACGTGATTACAAATACAGTTACAAACAAACAAACAGTAACAAAGTTACAAAGACAGGCGACCAAAAACAATACGTCGTCGAGCTAGTAGTGAATGTATAGCGTGTGCGCATTTTGTGTATAGCGTGAATGTCTTGTCATGAGGCGTGTGTTATACAGTTGACAGAAGTCAAACATGACTACAGTGAGCGAACAAACGCTGCACGACAACGACCTTCAGCTGACATACTTCGTCTACTTGTCGTTGTAGATAATTGTATTGCACATCAAGGCGCTCATTCACCGCCTTATTGACCGCTACCACATCATGATGTACTTCGACGCCTGCGACGTCGGTGGATTGGAGTCGGTGCGACAGGACGTCTGTGACACAAGGAAGTCCTCGAGCACGACCTCGCAACAGGTCAACTTCAGCTCTGACAACGACGACGACGATGTCTGTTGTCTTGCCTTGCCAGCTGTTGAGTCGCCAGCATCGCCACTGACTGCCGACACCGGCAGCACTTTGACGTCGACATCGCCGTCGCCGACCGAGGTCGTCGAGCTACCACTTCTGACGTCGACTCTATCTGTTGAGTCGCCAGCATCACCGCTGACTGCCGACACCGGCAGCACTTTGACGTCGACATCGCCGTCGCCGACCGAGGTCGTCGAGCTACCACTTCTGACGGTGACTGCATCTGTTGAGTCGCCAGCATCACCGCTGACTGCCGACACCGGCAGCACTTTCACGTCGACATCGCCGTCGCCGACC
>Ga0209338_1000477_pt1 | contig 12520 bp, 9 predicted proteins | sample OlaalgELextract1_FD_187374 | JGI IMG/M metagenome (GOLD analysis project Ga0209338, IMG submission 187374) | Olavius algarvensis symbiont microbial communities from Tuscany, Italy - Type A ELBA extract 1 (SPAdes) (version 2) | ecosystem: Host-associated > Annelida > Digestive system >... | reverse complement strand
CCCTGCACAGTGGCGTATTTAGGGGGGGGGTTGTGTGACGCCCCCCCTTTGGTCTGACCGTAAATTTTTTTAGACGATACGAAAGCCCGAACTGCGTTGGGAAAAAATAATAAAATATGGTGAACATTTTCAATGTGGCTGCAGGATCATTACATTGAATTTGCCAGGTGGCAGCACCCTGCCATGTAACACGTGGCTCTGGGATGACATGACATTGAATCCATAGGTGGCAGCACCCTGCAATGTGACACGTGGTACTGAGATGACATAACATTGAATTCACCTTGCGGCAGCACACTGCAATGTGGCAAGAGGCTCTTGGATGACGTCATTGAATTCGCCAGGTGGCAGCACCCTGCAGTGTGATACGTGCCTCTTGGATCATGACATTGAATTTGCCAGGTGGCAGTACCCTGCAATGTGGCACGTGGCTTTGAGATGACAACCCACTGAATTCGCCCAAACGTCTGCCATATTGGAATTCCACTTCTGTTTTCGATGTCGACCGTATCACCACAGTCGACATGTCATTCTGCACCAGTCTGCAAAATTTTATCTAAATCGGACCGCCCTCAGCAGAAAAAAATGACGGCATGTCGATTATCAAGATGGATGATCTCTGCCATCTTGGATTTTAGGGGGTCCAATAAATGGTTTTTTGAAAAGCCCATGTACGACTTCCTATACGTCTTCAATAGAGACCATGGCTCTAAATTGCTTATTTTTTGAGAAAATCGCGTTTCTCCATTTTGGCGACAGACAGACAAACATGCAGACAGACCGATGGACAGCTCCATCGGACTAAGCCGCTCTCGCTGTCGCGAGCGGCGGCTTAATTATGTTAATATTGTTTGTTTGTCGCAATCAGGCACAGACTGGCGAGCAGACGGCTATAGATGGAGGCAGAACGGGACGTCGGCCATTCCGAAGCAGAAACCAGTTATCCGGAAAATTCACTTTGACAACATCATTTCTACTGGCAGCAACAAGTCCTTCAGGAAGTTTGTCTACAGCAATGCAGATGAGGATAAGCCGGAATACGTTGTGGTTCAGTACGTCGGCGATGCGTCAAGTGTCGAGAACTTCCCACACGGTAAGTATCAGCCAGTGGTGGATGCATTTCAGGGGTATCATACGGAGGCCACAAGGCTAGGTTTTAGTCAGCGGAGGCGGACGTGGGGTGTGGTGTGTAAACCAGTGTTATTTCGTTTCAGATTTTTCTGTTACAGTTTCAGTGACAGTTATTGATTTATTTTTCAATTAAGTTAAAGTTGCAGTTATTTTTCAGTTACTATTACATTTATTAGATATTTCAGTTTCAGTTACAGTTCTTTTGGATCAACTTGGAGTTAACTTAATGTGTGAAAACAAGAACTTGTACAAACCTAAAAACATTGCGACAGCATAATATAGGCTACAGTCATCACTTTTGCCGCGCAATGCTATGCATTAAGCGCGGCCTATGCCGTCATGTGTGTGTGTGCGTCCGTGTGTCTGTCACGATCGTGACTTGTGTCAAAACGAATAAACATATCATCAAAATTTTTTCACCATCGTGTAGCCACACCATTCTAGCTTTTTCATGCCAAACGGCATGGCAATATTCCGACGGGGACCCCGTAACGGGGGCGTCGAATGCAAATGGGGTAGGCAGAAATCGCGATTCTGAGCCTATCGCGCTTTAGTGCTTGCTGTTAGCGCTGCAACATGCCAGGTGTTGTCAACAGGATCGCCGGTGGACGACGGCCACTGTCTCGCTGGTAGTAAGCAGCGGTCTTGATTGTGGGGAAGACGATGACATGTTTATGACAAGAAGCGTTGACGTTACGCCAAAGACAACAGAATTGCGCATTTAACTGCACGCAGTGACAAATCTGTAGCCTACGTAACTAACAATAACAGACTACGCGATGTTTTGTACTGTTGAAGCTAACTACTGACAGACACGAAGTATCGCGCGGCCTCTTTGCGACAGCAGAGCTAGACTACTTCTATTACTGTCACTGTCCAAATACCAATGCTATACTGGTTGACTTGGCCATAAACACTTTGTTGTGATTATCAAAACATGATAAACCGGTTACTATGCGTAGGCCCTAGCTGCCAGTGGCATTTTCAGTGTCAATACTCAATAGGCCTATCCATAATATTCTGAATCGCGTTTTTTGCCTATCACACCTGCATTCGACGCCCCCGTTAGAGGGGTTCCCGTCCGAATATTGCTATGCCGTTTGATATAGAAAACTAGAATGGTGTGGCTACCCGATGGTGAAAAAATTTGTAAGATATGTTTATTCCTTTTGACATGATCCACGAACATGACAGACAGACGGACACACAGACAGACACCGCATGACGACATAGGCCGCACTTATGCATCGCATCGCGCGCCAAAAACTATGATAGTATGTTAAGCTGTTTCCGCGAATCAAAGATGTACGAAATAGACACTTTGTTGCTTCTTCCGTTACAGATTTATTTGATAATATTGAAGCACATAAAATCGTTGATTTTATTACAGAAACTCGTTTTATAAGCAACTGTAATGTTTGCATGTTAATGTTTGTTATTTGTTTTTTATTCTAGCTCAATAGCTTAATAGGTTTTACCTTCTTATAAGGCAATACAGTCAACTCGTACCCAAGGTCAACTCGTACCAAGTCAACTCGTACCCACGGTCAATTCGTACCCAAGTCATGTCGTACCCAAGGTCAACTCGTACCCGAAAACAAAAGAAACGCAAAGAAATGACATCGGTCGTTCTCAGATCATGATAGGCATAACGCATGTGCGGACAGGTGACGGTACCGGAGGGGGGGTATGCGGGTAAAACTGAATGCGTTATAGGCGTGACAGTTGTTGATTTTCGGCCAGAAAACTGCGTTCGTAATAGTTTGAGCCAGTTGATGAAGATTAATTTGTAATTGCTTAGCTTAGCCTCTGGGGATAAATTTGAGTTGAGTTGAGTTGGATAGTTATTTTAGTTTTAAGCTTGTTGCCGTGCGATGCTATGCATAAGCGCGGCTATTGCCGTCATGCGGTGTCCGTCTGTCTGTCTGTCCGTCTGTCACGTTCGTGAGTTGCGCCAAAACGAAAAAAAAGATATCTTCGAATTTTTTTCACCATTGGGTAGCCAAGCCATTCTAGTTTTTCCATGCCAAAACGGTATCCCGTTGCAAATGAATGACCTGTAGTGTATCCCCCCACACTAATAAGTAAGTAAGTATCATCTTTTAGCCTTCTGTGGGCCCTCCTCGCAGATGGTAACGTAAGCGCTGTGTGGGTGCGGAGGTGATTAATGAGCGGACGACGTAAGAGATAACGTAAGTGCTGCTTGCGTAAGCACCGCGTATATTATGACGTCATCCTGGGCGCCGCGTGAGCGAGACTGCGCGGCTAACACCTACGTCAGCGTTGTGTACGTTATGACGTCATTGCTGACACGGGGTGACTAATGCGTGGGCCATGATCGTATAACGATGGTTGGCTAAAAATAGGCTAAGCTATGTAACTCGATGACGTAATGATAACAGGTGCGGGGTCCAGGGACACAGCAGCTGAGGGGGTCAAGGGGAGCCCCATGGAGCTGTAGGCTTTTTAGCCCTGGGGTGAAACTGGTCTCATTGGCTTTCTGAAAATGTTACAAGGTGTGCCACTAGGGTTGTTAGGCCTTGGCCTTGGCCTTGGCCTCGAGACCAAATTTTCTGGCCTTGACCTTGGTCTTGGCCTTGAGACTTCTGGCCTTGGTCTTGGCCTTGGCCTTGAGGCTTTTGGCCTTGGCCTTGGCCTTGAGACTCCCGGCCTTGTTAACATCCCTGACTAGGACAAGCGTATTCGCATGTACGACATTACGGGGGAGGGGGGGGTACCCCAATATTTTCTCATCGGTTCTGTGCAAATCTCGTGAATGGCCCCGGAGGAGAGTTGGGGGGTTCAAACCCCCCCAAGCCCCCCCCCGTGGCCTTGCCACTGCATGTACTGCGGACCAATGCATCCTCTGTACTTAACTTCAAACTTTTCATATCCCCTTCAACAACTTCACTGCATGTTTTCTCTCTGGGCCTAGAGCCTTCGACGTTTGACCGCAAAATCAATACATTTCTTTACGCAATTACTGTCATCATTTCATAGTTATTTCTGTACCATCCCAAAAGCCATTGACATAGGTAAAGAGCACTGCCCCTGCTTTAATATGGGACATGCTGAAGTTGCAGAAATCAACAAAAAATTCAAAACAATGGTATGCCTTGTGTTTCTTATGTACAGGCAACAGCAAGAGTAACCAGAATTTCCTCAGTGCAGCTCCGAGTTTACGCAGCAAGTTGAGGGACACAGCACCACGTATTAGCTTCAAGGACATGGTCATCCAGTCAGCCGCTGAGGAAGTGCAATTTCAGCCTCGTAATGGAAATCAGGTTCACTACTATAAGTCCATCAGCACTCCAGAACGCAAACTGGGTTCCGATATGATGGTTACTCTGCATGAACTGGCTTACTCCATTACAGATTTCGTTTGGTCCATTCGAACCTACCCCGATCTTGTAGTTTGTTTCGGCATTCCATCCCTTCTCAATGTCACTGAACACTGTCATTTTGTGTTGTTGTCATACGACACCACTTTCAATTTGGGTGACTTTTACTTGTCTGTACTGGCACTGAAACTGTCAGTGTTCGACGAAGCACCGACCATTCCGGTGTCTTTTGTAATTCATGACAGGAAATTTGAAAGTGTACATTACGAGTTTTGTCAGCAGTTGAGCCGTCGTCTGAAGGTCAGGTCCCAGGTTGTGTTGGTCACGGATGGCGAAGCAGCGATCGTTTCTGCCTTCAGGGAGTCTTACCCGCAGTGGGTATTGGTCAACTGCTGGAACCATATCATGAGTGATATTGAAATGTGGGTGAAAAGGCATGAAGGGAAAGGATGTGACGCGGCTGTGTACAAATCCAACGTCCGGGAAATGCTGAACTGCCAGTCTGCCGCTGAATTGACCAGCAAAATGTCGACCCTTGAGCCTACTTGGTCAGAGTCCTTTCAGATGTACTACAACAGCTATCTCGTCGACCGGGTTGAGACGGCTTACGCAGGATATCTCCATAGCGTTGGCCTCCGAAATGACACAATAACGACTAACATGTCCGAATCTTTGAACTTCGTAATAAAGCAGTTTCAAGGATGGAAGGAGAACACACCGGACTTGTGTCTCTTGTCGCTGTATCGTTTACAGCTGTACTACCAAACTCTAATCAATCGCAGTGTTGATGGATTCGGACCGTTCAGCCTATCAGCAGATCAGAACGCAGGTTAGTAATGACCGTACGTTGCTCCAATTTCTAAAAATGTTCAAGATTTCTGCTGAGTGTTAACTGTGGTTGAAGTACAGTGCGAGCATCGACCTAATGGGGAATTTGGGAAGTGGGGTCGCCCCACTGCCAGAATTCCAAAATTTGACAAACAAATGTTCACAGCCATTACTATTTTGACATAATTTTCATGACTTACGGGAATTATGAATTGTGTATGTAAGATACGACACTTTGTGACATCACCGGCTATCGATGTACTTTTCTTCTCACGCAAGTCTGTTGGTGTATCTCATTGCATGTGCGTTTGGACTGCTTTGTTTCATACGTTGTTTCTTAGTTAAGTTGTATATTTTATGTTTTATTTAACCGTCTTATCTCAACTGTACTACCATCTTGATGGTGAATAAAGATGTATATATATTATTATTATTATTTCAACTCAACAATGGTACAACATAGAGCGATACTTTCAATGGCCGACCAACAGGAAGTCGTATATGGTCTATCGACTGGCGCCATTTTCAACGACCTTGAACAACCCCTAACACAATTTCAAAGGTCACGCCATCACTTAACGCTGAACATCTCAAAAAACAATTGGTAACTTATCCGTCCAGTCGTTTGAAAGCAGTGCATGAACCTGACGGACAGACGAATAGACACGTCACATCACGCCCACAGGAAAGGGCCGCTACACTGGTTGCGCGGCCAATAACGTGGTATTGTGCATAATGTGCATGCAGATTCGGTGACAGAATCGATCGGAGTTGAAACTGACAAGTTATTGTCATCCAGCCATGCAGACTTGGATTCTGTTCTAGCGGCGGTACGAGCAGCGGCAAACGGCGACTCAACGCAGTCAATTCCGGCATCGATCCAGGCTCTGTCTGCCACTTTGCGTGTTGTTCACGTTCCCGAACTGCAAGTATTTAACGTGACTGGTAGCGACAGCCGAACACACGCAGTGTCACTGTTCCCGCGAGAGACGTGCACCTGCCCTGCCAATACGACTTGTTGTCACATCAACGCTGCGAAGCGTAGCATTGGCATTGAAACTTCCGTGCGCAAGCCGCTCATCCTGTCATTGTTACGAAAAAATTCAAGGTTCGTGTTCAGTTGATCAACTTGAACTGTTTTTGTGGTCCAGTAGCTCGATGTACAAAGAATCTTAATATTTATCTTCAGATTATCTTAAGTCCTGTCGTAACATTAGCGTAACTTCATGAGTTAAGATGTCGTAAGATTTTCTGACGATAATCCTGAGGCAATTTAGGAAAATTATCGTAGAACGTCGTAAAATTTTATAAGATGATCGTAAATAAAAACAGCATCATGAGAGCCGAAGTCAGCGTTCAATGCCTAAGTAAAGATACATTTCGACATTAACAGGATGTTGTTAACTTAATGGGGAATGCTGATGTAACAGTCTTGTTATGTGTGCAATTTAGAGCCATGGTCTCTATTGATGACCTGTGGGAAGTCGTACATGGGCTTTTGAAAGAAACCATTATTGGACTCCTAAAATCCAACACGGCGGAGATCTGCCATCTTGTCGCCTAAATGCAAAAAGACGATTTCCGCAAAAAATAGGCAAAAAATCGTTGGTCACCGTATTTTATTTTTTCCTACTGCAGTTTGGGCTTTGGCGAGCGGCGGTTTTCAGAGGCATGGACAAGGTACCGGTATAATAAGTTGCCCCCAAACAGCAGTGTCCCATCCCGAAGCACCAAACATGAGTGACTCCCCACGGCGAATTTGTGCCAGCATGTTACATGTCTTGAAACAGTTCTTGCGTTTCCCACAGCACGGCGAGTACTTGTGAAGGTGGCGGACAATCGACATTTTGTGACAGCTGTCCGATTGTGACCGTTGGTGCTATAGGGAACATAAGGCTGTAAAAAAACTCGTACGTAAACCAAGTAGCCTATACTGTTTAATTGTAGGAAAACGAATGACAAGAGATCTGGACGGAAGAAACCGCGGATCGGTGACCTGTCATATTTGGCCGCTCCTGACTCATCAGTTGCTACGAAGTTAGTATACGCATAAAAAGGAACATGACAATTAACGTAATTGCATAATAGCAGGTTACGACTGCTTTCGGTCATCTGCATGTGAACATTACGTTCTCCATGTGAACATTACTTTGTCGTATCGTTTCGTGCCAGAACACTTCGTTGTTCGTCCATTATTGTCTCTGACCCTGTAGGGAGGGCTCATTCTGTGTTGATGTTGGTGTCTGTCCGTTGAAATTTTTTTTCGAATTTCTACATTGCCGTAGGCCTACGTTAGTTTTAGCGCATTTGTGGTAAGTAAATAGGCCACATAATTTTAACCTTTAACAATTATTTTAACAAGTTTGGAACCGGTTACCACACAAGCTGCGTCAATGCAATACAATTTCGTGCTTTGAGTGAAATCTCAAGACACTACTTCCGCCGCCACATGGACAACTAGCACCTTGTGTGGTCGCACCTGCGTTTAATGACGAAGTTTGCACGCGCTGAATAAATTTTGTAACTGATAACCGTTTTTTTTCTGCAGAACATTTATTCTTCATATTGTTCGAGTACGTAATTTTGGTGTACTCACCTGATAAACTTTGGCACTACTGGCTTGCGGTTACTGCGTTTTCCCTATACTAGTAAAGGTAAATTTTTTGACGCCTTTGAGTGCACAAGGTCACCCTTAGTGCATGGTTTTTGCCGCGCGATGCGATGCATAAGCGCGGCCTATGCTGTCATGCAGTGTCTGTCTGTCACGTTCGTGGATCATGTCAAAACGAATAAACATATCTTCAAAAATTTTGTCACCGTCGGGTAGCCACACCATTCTAGTTTTTCCATACCAAACGGGGTGGCGCTATTCCGACGGGAACCCCTCAAACGGGGGCATGCGAATGCAGGTGGGGTAGGTAAAAAAAACGCGGGCGAATATCTGGCTTCGCTGCATACAGTGTTATCAACCGTACGAGTCGCTGTAGGTACATGTATGTTGAAGCTCACTACAGACAAACACGAAGCATCGCGCGGCCTCTCTGTGACAGCTGAGCTTCTTGTAATATATGATTTGTGTGTCATATTCTTGTGATTGCAACTGCACAGACGGGAAAAAACTGTCCAGTCCAATGTTTTGTGTGTGTGTGTGACATGTGTGCATCTCGACTGACAGAATACGCTACACTAAGTTTCTATGCACCAAAATGATCCTGTACACTGACATAGATTTCCGAAATAATTATTATGTTGATAAATAAGACATCAGTTGCCTCGTGTTATTTGATTGTTATAGACCTGTACGGCGTACACCTCCCGGGTCGCCAGATACACTCAGTACACTGACAGCGGTCGACGACGACGACGGCAACGACGTCAGCACTGTAGGGAGGAGTAATTCACTGCGTTCAGTTGACATGAAGACCTTGGCCGATGACTTGCAGTGTCTCAACGACAACATCATAAACGCGGCCCAGCAGATGTTGAGTCGCCAGTACACGAGTATCAGTGGCCTCAAAGACACAGTCGCTGTAGCTGCATCAACATGTGATGTGCTGCTTGATTCCGACAATACGTCCAACAGTGTTCAGATTGTGCACGACAGCGTTAAAGAACACTGGCTGTGCATCACCAATAAGCACTGCTTAGCGGGCAACCTACGTATTTACTGCAGTCTGCATATGACTCCCAGTGCCCAGTGCCTGGCAACTGTGGCGAAGTTGTTTCGCATGCAGTCTCCGTCATTGACCGTTGACATTATGAACGTTGTCAGACAAAGAGGAGCCGTTGACTGCGGCCTGTTCGCCATCGCCTATGCTGAGATATTGGCACGTGACCAGCATCCGTGCAATGTTAACTTGGATCAGATACAGATGCGTAGACATCTTATGCATTGTCTAGAAGCGAACCGCATCACGCCATTCCCTGTCACCAAGTTCCGAACCTTACGGCATCCCGTGGTCCGTTCTGTCGTTGTGTCTCTTTACTGTGTCTGTCGGTCCACTCACTTGCCGGGTGAAAAAATGCTACAGTGTGATCAGTGCCATGAGTGGTTTCACCAGCACTGCGTTGGAATCAGTGACGAAATGTTTCAGCATCTCGCGCGGACGACTGCTCATTATTCATGTCCTCGATGCACCGGTGTCAACAACGTTGATCACGAGCAGCTTGGAGCACGTAAGATTAATTAAAATTGTTTGCTGTGATGTTTAGTGTTTGTCATTGTAATGATATTTCATTATGACAACAATACGTTTGCGCTGTCCACATTATGGAACCCGGTAGACTAAGAAGTTGACACCTGCAACACAATGTATCACTTTCTTTTGTCAGTCGTCCATCCTGTAGTGTTTATTCTAGAAATTAGGTACATCAGGGGGCGGGAGAGTAGCAGGAGAGGGATGATAGCTGACAGTGCCAAGGGTAGAGGGAACTTATTGAATTTTAATCCTAAAACGGTGTGTTTCAGTGCATTGTGATGTGCTATTTTAAAACTTTTTTCAGAAGCATAAGCTGTTGGGGACAATTTTTTTACGTTTGTTGACAGTTAACTGCACCACTTTTTTCCGTTTTAGTGCACCTTTGTGAATTTTAACTAAAACAGCATTGGTTCATCGGTCAACAGTGACCAGTCCGAGGGGGATCTGGACGGGGACTCCCTGCAAAAGTTAGCATTGAAAAACGACTATCTGTTGTTGCACGACGCCAAGCAATGTCGCACGTTATACTCCGTAAGGTGGCAACGTCACTACTCGCTAGACTTGTGCTGGATGTCAACGACAGACGGCCGTCCTCAGCCTTAGCTCTGGCGCGCCTCGCACCGTGGGTCCTCAGGGTGCAATTTAGCCGTGCGTGTGCACAGAGCCATTGATGACCGATCAGCGCATACACCAGGAGGCCATCTGTTATCAAGCATCGACTAATACTGAGCGCTTCTGAACCCAGTATTTAGCCAACTGTCACAGATTAAAGAGGACACCGTTGAACCCTCTGTGCCTGCCCGATAATTTAATCTCAAAGCATACGCAGCTATAACCTGACACACAGATCCGGTCAGGTCAGCCGTAACACGAGGCTACCAATAGCACCACCGGGGCAGGCACCGCTACAGGTCTACGGATAACAGTTTATATCATTAGCCTTTAACGGAGTTCCATAACTTTGGGGGAATTGGCAAATTTCGGACAGGTAAGTTTCCCCTCACAAATGGTTCTACTAAACATAGCCACCCTGTATGTCTGCAGGTCAAGTTCCTGAAGCATCACATTACGCCACAGCCGAGACAAGTGCAACCGTCTTAGCACAAGCAGCCGTCGTCAACTCTGACTACTACGATAATGAGCAGCAGATCGCAAGCGATGTGAGTATTGCAAGCATTACCTGAGCCAAGTCCGTGATACTGTCTACAGGTGTCTGTCTGTCTGCTTGTTAGCATGATCACTCACATACTTATCAACTGACTTTGATGCAATTTTTTGGGATGGTTGAGGTGTGGTAAGAGAAACAATTGCATAGATTTTTCAGCTGAATTGGGACCCAATTTACAAAGAATCTTAAGGCAATCTTAGGATTATCTTAAGACAATCACCAAACTTACGACAATCTGAAGATAATCTTATGTCATTGTTGATTTACAAAAGATCTCACGATAAACTTAACAGAGACTTACGACAGAACTTAGTCCCCCTTACCTCCAGTTGGCCACATCTGAGATGTGATGTTGGTCTGGAGGAAGGGGAATATAAATAACAACTGTCTCTGTGCTACAGTATTGTGCACTGTTATAATGGTGCACAAAGATACGAGCAGTTCTTACAGGTCGGTTGACTGTTTTGGGCTTTGAACTTACTTGGTTTAGCTCTCTATCTTCCAAGCACCTTTGTGTCTTCTGTCTTAATGGTGCTATATGGATACTAATTTTTTTTTTGCTTACATCCTTCTCTTTACCTTTTACTGAGCTGAGCCTGGTGGGATTGGCCCTTGATGTGGTTGACTAACCATCGTCCTTCAGTGCTGTTACACTGTTGGTTGGGTCATATGACCCGTAAACCTTTCTCCGAAATGACCTATAACGTGTCGAGTGGGACGTTAAACTCTACTATACCATACCATACGACAGAGCTATCTTAAGACCACAAATGAGGTATCTTATGACAATAATTTCGACATGAAAACATAAATAAATCGCTCATTTTTATGCCTACATTGCGTTTCAAAGTATTACTTTTAAATGAATTGTTCAATGCTGTCGCCAGCTTAACAAAATGTAATTTAGAGCAGTACATTGCATGCAAATTGCAATTACAACGTCATCATTTGATGAAAGTGCCACACCTCTCTGTCGCGTGGGTTCTGACCAAGTTGCAGTCAAGCGGACTAGCTGGCGGAGTCCATTATGAGAAAAGACAGAGGTTGCGCAGCATCTGAACCTAACACAGACCGTCCGGCAAGCCTGATGCTGTTGCTCTACACTGCACTTGTCTCAAAACTGAGGTTGTGCATTGGGCCAGCCCGTGAGGCAGGCCTCAGCACTGGTACGTGAAGTGGGCACGTGATACCCGTAAAAAAGAAAGCATCGGTTGAAATTTGTTAGTGTCATAAATGGTTAAATCTTGACATTTGTACAAGATATGTAGTCCTACGTACTTCCACATTGGGGATTATTTGTTTCAACCGATATGCATTTTAGGTAATGTACCTCTTCAGCGACATTGTAATCACAAATCTAAGTACTATGTTGCATTTTGACTTTAGGCCAAATTAGTTGTTCAAAGTAGACATTGCTGTTGCCGATGGCCTACGTACACATATGATATCTGTTTGCAGACTTTCCTGTCGTTCGTCACTGATGCGAGAAAGGCATCACTGTGGCTTAAGTCCAATGGCCACCTGCTGCATGCCACCGTCCACGAGCCGTGGGTGGCGACAGCAACGGATGACGAGATCGCTGCATTTTTGGAGCAAAATAGTCGCAAGGACGGCGGCTATACATACGACGACATCCGGGACAATTTACTATTTAATTTTAATAACGAGTCAGACCTCCATCTGTTCATGCGAAACATGACGCAGATCAGTTGTAATGTATGTCTCTTTGGCGCCGATTATTTGATCCGCAGCCTTCAATGTCCCTATAACGCAGATCCGCAACTGTCTGTGTCCCTATGATGGACATCCACACGGTCCTATATGCTTCTATAAAGCAGATCCGCCGCTCTACA
>Ga0209338_1000476_pt1 | contig 12528 bp, 7 predicted proteins | sample OlaalgELextract1_FD_187374 | JGI IMG/M metagenome (GOLD analysis project Ga0209338, IMG submission 187374) | Olavius algarvensis symbiont microbial communities from Tuscany, Italy - Type A ELBA extract 1 (SPAdes) (version 2) | ecosystem: Host-associated > Annelida > Digestive system >... | reverse complement strand
CAAGTTTCCAACCCTTGTCAGGCAATTCACTCAACAGCCTTTGTGCACCATACTGCTTTGACAGATAGCGATTTTCAAAATCAGAATTGTATTTTCCTGTGAAATTTTCGTGATTTTGTTTAATTTTGCTGACATCTAGGTCTTGACAATTTCCCAAGGTAAAGTAAGTGCACGAAATAGGTGAGGTGGAAAAATAAAAATACCCGTCGATGGACTATAATCTTGATAATAAGTGTGCCTAAAATCTTTCTAAACGGACAGTTTTAGTTCAACTGATCACCAGAAACGTGGTCACATGTTTTTTGGAACACAGTGTACATGTATAAGCCATTTCACAGCCACTGTACATGCATGTCAAGTCATATCACGTCAAGTATTGTGCGACAACATTGAAAATAGCTACTATCGTCAGTAAGCACAATATGTTACTAGGACAGCAACTCGACCCAAGAGGGTGGATAATGATGCCAGCACAATGCATCCACATTTAACTTTAGCTTTGTGACAGCTTGAACTTTGACAGTTTACACCAGAGTTGTTGTCACACAAAGGACATTTACCGTAATATGTGCCTGTCAACTTTGCTTAAATTTTGTTGCATACTTCTTCAGATGTCTCGCTGAAAGGATTTTTTGACCTATTTCGGCTTTGCATGACCTTGACCCCAAATGTGATCGTTTCATGCCTTGCCATGCAGACCACTTGTGCCAATTTGCATCAAAATTGGTTCATTACCTGTCATAATATCGTGTTCACAGTATTCGTAAACGACAAATGGATGGACCGGTAGAAAACATTATGCCTCCGGTCAGTCCAGACTGGTGCAGGCAAAAAAGCTGTTGACATATAGGTGAAAATGTTACAATTTTATCCAACCAAAGTGGATAGCAACATAACTCTTAAAACATTACACACTTAGCCAGCACCATCATTAAAACACAATATTAGTAATATTGTAAGTGTCTACTTCACATCTCATGTAACTAGATTGCAGTTTACGCCGTTTTTTACTGCAAGACCATTAACAAGCCCATAAAATAAGCAAATAGTTCAGCTTCAGGATGGTACTGAAATGAAGTGTTGAGCAGTCTCGTCATTTGATGGGTGGTTTGTTGTCCGTGACTGCAGCTGCAGAATGTATGGCACTATGAACAGCGCACACTGCATCTCTTTCTCTGAAATATTACAGACACAAAATTGTGCATGTAGTCACAATGAAAATATCCAACTAAAAAGCAGAGACTAGGATATTTCTAGCAATTGTCATTTGTCAGTGCTCCTTTACACGATTATGAGGAGTGATCTTCTTCCATCCATTGATGATGCCCTCATTATACGGCATGTAACAGTGCTCCAAAGTCAAAGTGCAACTGTTGTTAAGGTAGAAACATTTAATAGGTGACACTAAACATGAACAATCTTCCAATGAACATGATTCAGTTCCAATAACATTTGAAATTTGGCAAGCAAAAAAATGATAATATGTGTCCATGTGTCAAATGGCATATACTATAGAAACAATATCGGTTGTTAGTTAAGCTATGCAATCATGCCACCAGCAATACTTTAATACAGCTTTTAAAACTACTTATCATCCTAAAATATAATCTTCTACAGGTTACAACATTCAACACAGTGTTGCCAAAGTGGCCAATCTATGGTTAATTACGTATATCATTAAGGACAAATAGTAAGACAGCTTAACTGTAATAGCCGACATAAAATATAATACTTGACAATACAATTATGTCATTACAATGTTGTACAACAGATAGCAATATTAAATTATTCTTACATAGCAAAGAGGGTCATTTGAGTGAAGACTTGGAAAGACTTTTCTGACTGCTGGTGGGATTTGTCTTCTTGTTTGTGGACAGATACCTACACCACAAGCACAAAACAGAACAACTGGTGCACTGCAGAGTGCCATAAATTGACCGAAACCGAACCATATACCAAAGTAAACTCATTTATGGCTGAAAACAAAAGGGTATGCCGTTTTCAGCCGAAAACGACCATATTGTCCATTTCATTGACAAAATGCTTATGAAATCCATATAACTGTGTAATGCAGTTTTGACTGACACACATTCAGCTAAAAGCAATTTGATTTGCCATGGTTAATCAACATTTAAGTCAAATCAACTAGCATATAACCATTACCAAAAGTGGTTTGGAATTCGAATTTAGATTTCTGGATTAATCCACATTTGGATCCTGATGTCTGCCGGATAGCTTCAAAAATGTTGCGGATTCATTATTGTCGGCATCAATCATTTTACCGAGTGTCATGAAAATCCGCCGTGTGACAGTATGAGAAATGCTAATAAATCCCCTAAAATCCTCAACGAAAGTGGTCTTGTCCCTATCAGTGGGGCCAGCGGACTATTTACACAAACGCCGGACCATATGTCGAGTGTCCCTAAAACATGAGCGCACGACCGCACAGCTTAATTGCGACAGACAAGTGCACACATATGGAATGACTGCACGATCGTGTGGTATTACGGATATGCATGCAGCAAAAATCCATTATTGCAAGTTTTCAAAAATTGCTATCGTGGGTCGTTTGTGGGGGTTGCACTATTTACTGAAGGCTTCCATAGGTTACCAAAGGCGGCTTTGTGTATTCGACGGACGCGGACACAGACTTTGTGTATTCGGCGGAATCTGTGTAGACATGTGACTGACGATTGGTACATCATTAGTCATTTTTGCTGTTTTGACAGTCTTTTGACTGTTTTTGACGAGTGGTACACTGTCGGTACAGTCTTGTAATGTTGCACGTGTTTCCTGTAACATTACAGGAAACATGTGCAACATTAAACGAAACACATGCAGCATTACAGGAAACACTTGCAACATCACATGATACACCTGCAACATTACACGAAACACGTGCAACATTACACGAAACGCCTGCAACATTACAGGAAACACGTGCGACATAACACAAAACACGTGCAACGTTACAAGACTGTACCAACAGTGTATCAATTGTCAAAACAGTCAAAAGACTGTCAAACCAGCAAAAATGACCATTGGTGTACCAATCGTCACATGTCTACGCAGAGTATGCCAAATACACAAAGCCCCAAAGGCTGTACCACAGAAGCTTGTGTGCAGTCCACCCTATCCCTAAACCCTAACCCCCTAAACCTAACCCTAGCTTTTGGTATCTTTCAGTGGCCTTCGGTAGCTTTTGGTAGCCTTCGGTAAATACCGATACAGCATTAGGGTAAGGACCCACATCGTGGGTCGGTTCGGTTAAGGGGGGTCGCGGTATTTATCAAAGGCTTCCAAAATATACCAAAGGTCACTGAAGGCTATACCACAGAAGCCTGTGTGCAGACCACCCTAACCCTAACCCCAAACTCTAACCCGCCTAACCCTAGCTTTTGGTATCCTTTGGGTTAGAGTTAGCGTCGATCCAGCTAAATGCCACGGGTAAAAGGCGGACATGCGGACACGGGAAGCGTTAAAGTGCGGACATTGATGCGGACACTACACGCTTATTCAGTTTTAGAACGTCTACTACACACAGGGTTCCAAACATTTACAATGTGCCGTTCCTAGCCCCAACCTGCGTGTAGTAAACGTTCTAAAACTGAATAAGCGTGTAGTGTCCGCATCAATGTCCGCACTTTACCGCTTCCCATTAGGGTGGTCCAAAAATACCAGCTTCATAACACTATCCCTCCACAACCCTACTCCTTCTGTCCCTCACTACAAACATTTCTACCAAGTTTTAGTCACATTGGTGAATATTTAGAGATCGCTCAAGCATGGACTGTTTTTTATCTCACAGAATTACGCTGGAAATGATTTTGGCAAATGTGTGCAATCTAAGTGCGACAGCCAACGTATGAGGTACGATTTCGCGAAGGCCACGTCAGCGGCCCTTGTGGCGGCCGGAGCAGTATTGGCTATTACTATAAGGCGCCAGAGCAGCCGGAGTAGTGTTTGGCTACATCGGTGCAAATACGCATTTAAAACAGTTAGTGGTTTAGACATTCGCAGTCCGCATTTTATCAGTGGCCGCAAACCAGGGCTATAATGGCATATTCTGACGCTGTATGGACTATGCCCCCCACCTAGCCCAGTGGGAACAACCAACCCGAGCGTGACTTATAATCCCATGAGATTAGCTGCAGCAATCACAGCAGGTTGGGTTTTTTGCTAGATTTTATATGGCTAACTAATTTGGTCTACGGACTTTTCACCCGTGCCGAGTTATGTACTTGTTTTTTATTGGGATGTGTGTGTTTGTGTGCACATGATTACTTTTACAGAGATTATCTTTGCATGACTGAATAACATTCTCACAATGGAAACAAATGATGTGCACCACTGCAGTTTATGCTCTATTTTCTGTTCTAAGCAAGATGCTTTGCTTAATCATATGATTCGTCGGCACCAGCATGATGCAGGATTTATAGCTCATTGTTCAGTGTCAGCTTGCGGACTTAGTTTCAGAAATTTTCGGTCTTTTAAAACTCATGTGATGCGCTGTCATCAGATTGAAAGTGTAGAGAATGTGCCAGAGAGTTCTGATGATAGCGCTCCAGGTTGCTCAGATGTTGCTGACACAACAGATGATATATTTTGCAGTGACTCAGTAGCAGAAGCTGCTTATATTCTGGCATTAAAATCTCAACACAGACTCAGTCAGAATGCAGTTCGGGACATATGTGAAAGCACAAAAGAATTATTCCGCACAAAATTGTCTCAGTTGAATCCCCCAAGTGACAACTGTGAGTCTATCGTAGACTCTATGTTTGCTGGTCTGGAGAGCCACTACAAACAAGAAAAGTTTTTTAAAAACCATTTCGGATATGTTAGACCATGTAGTCACAGGATGGGATCAGTGACATGCAGTGCATCTGGTGGTAAAGTTGTAACAAAGCATCGATATGGTTACTTTGTGCCTCTGAAAGATCAGCTACATGCTCTTCTATCAATGCCTGAAGTACAGCAAAGTTTTGAATGTGTGCATACCACCGATTATATTTATGACTTCTGTGATGCAGATTATCTCAGACGACACCCTCTACAGTCCACATCTTTAACTCTGAATTTGTGCTTATACACAGATGATTTCGAGGTAGTTAACGCAATAGGAGCTCACAAGAAGAAGCACAAAATTACTGCTTTTTATTGGACATTGCTTAATATACCACCAGAGTACAGGAGTAAATTAAGTGTGATTCAACTTCTTGCACTTGCACGAACGTGTGATATTCGGAAGTGTGGCGTTGATGGCTTGCTTCAGGATTTCAAAAGTACAATGATTGAATTACATGATGGCATTACATTCTGTATTGATGGATATGGTGTTAAAACCTACAAAGGTTTTCTTGTATGTGTGCTTGCGGATACGCCAGCTGCCCAACTTCTTGGTGGTTTTAAAGAAGGTGTGGGTTCAGCCGTGAGCCCGTGTAGGTCATGTGATGTGAAAAGAAGTGACCTTCCAGCTTTGCTGACTAGTGCGGAGTGCCCAATGAGAGACAAGGAAGAACACAGTAACCGAGTACAGTATTTGGCTAATCAGAACAAGAGAGGCTGCAGATACTGGTCAAAACATTGGGGTGTTAATGGACCCTCAGTGTTATCAGATATACCCTGTTTTGATATTACTAAGTGTATGCTGCATGATCCGATGCATGTTATTTTAGAAGGAATTGGGAAAGTTGAACTGAAGAAAATGCTGAACATATTTGTGTTCCAGAAAAAATACTTTACCATTGATGTGTTGAACAAACAGATACAAAACTACACGTTTTCAGACAGTGAACTTAAGGACAAACCGGAGGTTATCGACAGAAAATCATTGGTGTCTGACTCGGTTATTCCACAGACAGCAGCAGCCATGAGAAACTTGCTGACCAACTTTCCGTTTATTGTCGGTGACTTAGTTCCTGAAGATGATGAACACTGGCAAACATTCATTGTGTTATTGCAGATTCTTGTCTTATGCGTGTCACCGGTCATATCGTTGAATACTGCTGACGTTTTGGAATGCCTGATTGCAAAACACAACAGGAACTTTGTGTTGCAGTATTCTGAAAGTTCATTTACACCAAAGTTTCATTATCTGGTTCATTTTCCCACTCAAATGAGACTGTTTGGACCATTACATAACCATATGTGTCTGCGTTTTGAGTCCAAAAATGGTTTCTTTAAACTGCAGAGGTGGTTTAACTTTAAGAATTTGCCGAAGTCCCTGTCTTTTTATCATCAGCGCTGGATGTGCATGCAAATGATGCAGAGTACAGGAATCCGTTCCAATGTATATTTGTACGCTGGTGATGCTGTGAACGGCAGGCAAGTTGTCCCATTGACCAGCATACCAGAAATGCAGAATGTCTTAGGACAACAGTCACCTGCCTTTGTTATGTGCAGCAAAAGGGTTGTAGTGAATGGCATAACGTACCAGAGAGGAAGTGTGTTGTTGCAAAGTGTGGATGGTGAAGTAGTGTTTGTGAAGGTTGAGCGCATAGTTGTTCATGAACAGTTGAAATACCTGATATGTAGGAAACTGGAAGCTAGCTACTTTGATACGCACCGGAATGCATTTGTGGTTGAAGAGTGTGACAGATGTTGTGTGCTTTTGGCATCAGAATTGTGTTACAAATGGCCGCAGTTGACGCACAGGAATTTTGTCATGATGAAAAATGTAGACGACATCTGGATGTTATAGTTGCAGAATGATGATACTATGCTAAGTGACACTGACATTTAGAGGTAGCCTGAAAGTATTTGTCCTAATTATTCAGTAAATTTTGTTAGTGCATTACTCCAACAAATACTGAATTAGAGTGTAAATTCAATCGCAGTAATCAGCTAGAAAGTATGCTAATGTTTTATGAATGCTGTAAGTAAAAAAGTTTATATAGGCTTACTTTACACTTTGCCAAGGTTTCTAGCCAAAAAGTTACTAACTTTGACAATTTACTTATTTAATTGAAAGTAGCCCCTGACTTTTTTCTATATGATATACAAATAACCGATAACGCAAAGTCAGTGCGGGATGAGTATAGAGTTGTATTCGAATGATAAAAATTAAAAAAAACACTTTACTGACGGTAATATCAGTTATTTGATCAGATAAAACCAAGCGTAAACATTTTACACCAAAGAATATCTATATCCATGTTGACATGATTTAGTTTCTGCCCGCGTGACGCAGTAAGCGAGCTATTGCCGTCGTCCGGTTTGTGTCTGTGTCTGTCTGTCACACGCTGGTATTGTGTCAAAACGGCTGAGTCTACCAAAAACGTGCAAAAAATGGGGGGTCATCGCTGAAAATTTTTCGCTACGAGGGCGGGAAGTTTTTGAGATGGGTGATCCAAATAAAGCCTTACTCCTTTATTCGTGATTGAAACCGCTACACAGACACACAGCTTACCAGAGAAAAGTTTTGGCTACAGTTTTGGACGATTACAAATTTCAGCGAGCCACGCTTGTCGTGAAATTTACGTTGTTAAGACGTGCCATAATATCGATTAACGGTCAACGTTTGCAGCGACATGCTTTATCGATCGCGTACCACGTGATGCTGACTGAAATGATAAATAAGTATGAAACTAAGATTACATACGTGCGTTTCAGGCTCCGGAAAGCTGAGTTGTACCCGGTCCCTTCTCTGCCACGAAGGCGTCGCGCGGGTTTGTCAGCATTAACTGAGCTTCTTGTTAAAACCATTAAAGCCTTTGAAATGTCGTCGTTTCTCATCACTCCTTGCCTTTAAAAAGTAGTCTTAGAAAAAGTACATTGAAAGTCGCTCGTTATACTGTAAAACCCGTAATTTAGGCTGCCTTTAATTTTGGCGGTTCAGCGTATTGAATTATTTTGGCGCTCTTAATTTTGGCGTTTTTTTGCATGCTGGACTACTGTACTAGGCCTACTAGTATTCGAATATTCGCGCCCTTTATTTTCGCGAATTTGCCCACCACGCGAAATTCCCGAAATAAAGGGCACGCGAAAATTAAGGGTTTTTCAGTAATTAGAACTCAGGAAAGTGCTCTTACTCCGCTGTGAAGTGTACTGTACGGACTGGATTGGCATTTAATGCTGTTTAAGTACAGATATCATAATTACAGTGATGTCGTGACTCGTCAATTGGAGAGGTGGTAAACAAAATATGAATTGGATGTTGCGCTTGACTTAAAGAGGTAAATTGGCGCTAGTTATCGTACTCTGTTTAGCAATAACTGTTATCTTGTTTGCATTTTAGGTAATGAGATTGACTGGAATGTTTGTCACCATCTCTCTGATGATGACTGGCGTCTTATGCTACCTGGAAAAGTGGGAGTTGTAGCGAAGATTAAGCTTCTATTGCAGTCATGCGTATGCATTATTGGTTTTAAACAACATAGCATTGCTAGAACTGAACTGTGTAGAATGTTAACGAGTGAAGTAGTGTTTTAGTTATACGTTAAAACATGGCTGTTTGATAATCGGTTTGGTAAACAGCTCGAGGCCCAATAAACGCCGGACGGCGAAGCCGGAGGGCGTTTATTTGGCCGAGAGCTGTTTGCAAGGGCCGATTATCGAACAGCCGTGTTTTGATATATTTATCACATGGTCAGCCTGGTAACTGTCATGAAAACCGGTTGATTACGATATCTGCCGCCTTTTCTTTATCACGGCATAGGTTTCAATCTGTGCAACGTAGCGCCATCTTCAAGCGCGGTTGTCGTCTGGCACCCAGTCTCTGCAGCTGTGCGGCCGATGCTTAATGCCCGCTGCGACGGACCAACCAGCGGCGCGCAAATTAGGTCAGAGCTCATTGGTTCAATAGGTGCAGCGGGCGTTTATGAGAGTTAAACGCCCACTGAGAGCACTGCTCGTTGTTGTCTATAAATAACTGATTCATTGGTTGTTTACGTTAGTTCTACAAAGAGTTGTTTTGTGCGGTTAGGCGTGGTCTCCTTTGCTGCATGGTTACTTAACATATAAACATGCTCTTGCTGGAAGCATTGTCACTGTAGCACTAGCAACTCAAAATACGTAATTGATGAAGTGTATAGATTACAAATTGCTTTCTGTTTTAAATGATATTTTTTGTACTGCTCCTGGAAACTGGAAAGTTATCAATTATGGAAATATTGCGGTGCAGTTTTTCGCATGTAAAAGTCCTGAAAAACAATGCAGTTTTCTATTCAACCCTCGTACCTATTATTGTAAATACTTACAAGCTCATATTTTGTTGAATAGCTATTATGTTGTTATGTTACTTTTGTTCCCAGTGTGATGGATCGTCAGATGTAACGGCAGCATCAACTTGTTCTTCTGCCCGTGCATCGTCGATGCATCAGTCTAGTGGCACTGCTGAAGCAGTACCTGGTGCTATTGCTGCGGTATCGTCAGGTATACTGGAAACATCAAGCTTGACCACTATGGCTTCATCGGAGCAGCCACCTGCTAGTGTGGCAATGTCTCATGCTTCTGGTTCTGCTGCTGTCATCGATATTCCTTTGCCGAATTATTCTCAGCGAGTGCTGTCTGTACTGATGACGAAGAACATCGTGCCTGAACTTGATCGTATGGTGGAGGAAACTGCATACCACATCCTCAGCCATGGTGACATACATAGTCGTGATGGCTATGAAGCATACGGTCGTCGCTTGTATCAGCAATATCCTTGTATAGAGTTCCCGGGAACAGAACCATGGGTATGGAGTATTCCATGTGTAAAATAAGAACGCTTTTAACTATAAACATTTGATAGTGGTGCTTGACAAGATTTTCCGGAATAACTCATGATTAAGATTTTTTGTTTGAAAATATGTTCACCTAATTGCTGCCTTGCACTAGCAAAGGCGGTTGAGCAGTTTCATGCAGTGCTTTCGCTTTCTCATTTAGTTTTACTGTAATACCGGCAGAATATCAGCAACATAGTTGTATTGTCTTCATCGTGACATGCTTACTTTCTTACTCTCATCTGTGGGCTAGTGATGTTTCGGGGCAAGTTACTTTATGAGTACCAAGCCTAACCAGGACCAAGACATATCGCATGAATGTTTAAAGACGCTTAAATTTGAGCCGGTCGACCTGACTGTTTGTCTAGTATGGCACGTGACCTGTTGCCTGCCCACTGATGGTCATCAGGGATGTGCTGCTTAGCCGCGAAATTAGAGGTGCACATAATATTGGTATCACATTTGGCTCTGTCCAAGTAGTTTGGCAGGTATTTGGTATACTAGCCTGAATACTGTGAAACCTGCTGGTTTTCTTGTTAGTTGCATCCAGCTGTATACCTGTTTGTTTCTCTAGTGCCTCCTTTTACGGGTTGTCTAAGACCAACTATATATGCAAAGTGTTGTTTAAGTGCGCCAATAGACCGATTGTGGCAGTGAAACACCGGTTAGAATTGAGGACAGAAGGAACTCCTGCCAATTTTTTTACAAATTGTCTATTTTTTCTTACAAGTTTCGTTTTTTCACAACTCGTAGAAACTTTGCTACTGATGACTGAAAGGTATACATGTGTGTGCATGCATGAGCTCACTGGAATAGCTATTGAACATTACACAAGGTGTTCAGAATTGTGGAGAAGCATTGGGCGTGGTGTTGTTTGTGTAGAGCTTCTTTTGCAGAAAACTGTCTCAGAAACTCAGGAACATCCGCTGGAGACGAAATGCACGCAGTGTGAAAAGTGTATCGGTGTCTTCTGGCAAGAAAGCCAGATCCTACATGACTGCATCTGATAAAGGTAATATCTTTAATTAATTTACAATCGTAGAATGTAGTATGTTTTTTCATTTAGCTCTGCTGGCGGCCAATTTACAGTTTCCCTACCGTAGTTGGCATGTTATTTTGTAGTATTTATTTTACAGAGGACATTTAGCAACTTGTTTTCCGCTGCTGTGCAGTTTGTGCATGTGCTGTATTATGTATACAGTAATTAATTTTTGGCATCTTTTAGAGTCTACCTGCCGTTCTAGTTTTTGATTTGCAGCACCGTTTTGGCACATTTTCTAATGGGAAATGAGCAACAGGTGGGGTTAATGGTGTTCTGCTCCAGTAAAATGATTGCTAAAAATCGGTGCTAACTAATGCCTTACGTTACTAAAACCGAGGAGCCTCTAAAATACGCGTTTTGAGTGTGCACATGTGTGTTACTGTATTAGTTTCTTTTTTTCAGGATTATAAACGTGTTTGCCTTTGCCAGATGAAACACGAGTGACCTACCAATGTGTTGGGTGGGATGTTAAACCCTGCTCAGTTGATCAATAACAGATGAAACAGTATCGGTACTGGTAGTAGTTGTTAGCACACAGGATGCTGTTACTGATGTGTTTGACAGACAAGTGATTGAGCCACATATCCTGGATTCTGTAGGCTAGACCTCATAACAAATAATGTATTTGCATTAGCATTGTTATGTGTGGTAGAAACAGAACTGTCTCTGGAAAGTTGTCTTCAAGCCGTGGAAGAACACTTGCAGAAACCAGATCATGAACGCGATGTCCCTTTTCTGTTGAAGTTGTGGCGGAACGAGGCTTACTTCAAGCACCGCCGACAGCGGATTGCTAAGCTGGGTGCTGGACAAGTGCAGGAGCTGTTGGGATTGTTCCCGTTGCTTGACAACCTTACTTTTGTATGTACTTGCAATGACATTGTTGCTGTTGATGTTGCAAAGGTGTTGGGCATTGCTATACACTGCCCATGTCTATAATTTAGTGGCATTACACTTCGCTAGAGTGGTTTTTTATTACTATGTGGTGTCACTGTCCATTGTCCATCTGACTGTCAAGGGCTACTAGTGTGTGAGACAAAACAGATATCAAAGATTTTCACCATGCCGTAGGCCTTCTACTGTTCCAAAATTGTACAACAATTTTTGGCATACCAAAATTCAGCCAGTATCACCCCTAACTGAACAATATATCGCGAACTGTTGCAGCTATAGTTGATGCGTGCATTCGAAATTGTAGAAACCCGGACGCCACAGGTGTAGTTCCTAGCAATAGGCGAGCTTGCCTGAGGCAGATCTGTGTGACCGAACAATGTTGCCCTCTGTGTGCTGGTTTCATGAAATATTAATTTAACGCAGACAACATTTTTCCATCATTAAGCACTGACGTACTACTGCGAATGCTGCCAGTGATGTTTTACTTCCACAAATGTATTCCTGCACCCCTACTCCGTAGCGTTGTATTTTCTGGCGCACTGCTACACGCAGTTTGTAGAAGCCAGTGAGTCCCGAGAGCCACGTACACGTAACGAGCTGCAACCCGAGGATTTATCGGACCTGATTGGTCGCCGCTTGGACCATATTTCAGTCAGATCACTAGTCCTACCCGCTCATGCCGGTTTTTGAATGCAGCCAGTGGCGGATCCAGGGGGGGGGCATGGCCCCCCCAAACCAAACCAAGATAATTTTTTTGCAGAATGCACCAGAAACGCCATTATGAGTCTAAAATGGAAATTTTTTTCTTCGGCACAACCCCTGCAAACTATAAGAACTGCAAAGTATAATCAGTTTTAAACAATGCTATAAAGTCGGGAAATTGGTTGAAGC
>Ga0209338_1000472_pt1 | contig 12613 bp, 9 predicted proteins | sample OlaalgELextract1_FD_187374 | JGI IMG/M metagenome (GOLD analysis project Ga0209338, IMG submission 187374) | Olavius algarvensis symbiont microbial communities from Tuscany, Italy - Type A ELBA extract 1 (SPAdes) (version 2) | ecosystem: Host-associated > Annelida > Digestive system >... | reverse complement strand
GGGGCGGCCCCCTGGCCCCCCATGGAACCGCCCTTGGATGCGATCACTCCATCCGCGTCACCGCATCTCCAACGATTGTACAAACGCTTCATGCTGACGAGATTTTGCTGACTTAGCGAAACAAACAAACCATGCCAAAATACTTGCAAGCACTGAGATGGTGGTCCGTGACATTTGATGCACAATTGATTTCTATAGAACCACTTTTTGGATTATTAACCGACAGACAAACAGACAGACAGACAGACATGTTAAAAACAGTACCAGCTTTCGCTATCGCGGCTAGTAAACATTGTTTCGAGGTCTTACAAGTTTTAACTTTACGTAAAATTCCGCATTTACGCTATTAACACGTCGTAGACGAGAAATAACCTGTGATTTTGATATTGATACCAATATATTCAAGTGACTTGACTGTCACGCCATGACAGTTGACATGCACTTCTGTCGAGCATCTATGTGCCCAGAAGCTGCAGTTTTCAACGTGATATTTGGTGTGCAATTGATGAAATCCTGTGGCGATGTTAGATTTAGTGTACGATATTTTTGTAAGCCGATATAAGCTTAATAATTGTTAATTACTAGAACATTACAGACATTAAATCACCATCCGCAGTGCATCGGAATGCAGTTATTTTCGAACTCATCCGAGCTTCTGACCACATCTCGCTTTCGTAAACAATTTTATGCTGATGTCTCAAACGGTTCGAGAGTTATCGTGTTGTCAAACACACCCACGAACGGACACTAGGCCTACTGAACGCAATACCTCGTCGCTACGCTCTCCCTGTGCGGGTAGTAATTATACGTTTCTACGTTTTCGATATATTCCGTACTATAGGACGCTAGTATGCCGTTAATTAAATGGCAGTATCAATTTAAGCATCTTATATTGACGACATTTCATGCATCAATCAATTCAAATGTATGGAATTATACGTTGCGGTTTATGGCGCTATTCTCTAGCCATTACAAGTAGTTCTATGTATTAAATATATAGAACTACAAATTTTGTCTAGAATTATGATTATCTTTTATTTTAAGATTGGGGAGGAGCGTTGTGCAGTTGACGCGCCTGGTGTGCAGCTCTCGCAGCGCAAATAGCAGCGACCTGTAACCTAACACCGCTAACTGCGTTCACAACAATCGCTGCAGCCGCTGCAGATGCTGCTGCTGCAGCCGCTGCAGAGGCCACGGATGTTGTTTAGGCTTCACTGCTCTTCTGTATATCTGTTTCTTGACCGTCTGTCTCTGTGGGATGCTGCCATGCGCGAGCTGGAAGACCGACTGCGCTGCCGATCACTGAGCGGAGCTGGCGGCTGCGAAGCGCGGTCGCTCGCTCGTAGCAGCGTGCACGACGGCTATTTTCATGCAACGCGGAGCCGTAGATCTCGCCGAGCGCAGCTGCGCATCTCGTCCACGGTGCGAAATACCTCCTCAACATACGCGTGCAGGCGTGCAGCTACTGATACACAAATTAGACCTACGCTAACTATTCTTAAGTATAGCTTTATGAATGATGCGCTTACTTTCAGTCAGCGCCTTCGAACTGCACAAAGATAATAGCGAATCATATGTTTTTCAAGTAAAATGCCTGAGATTTTATGGCCTTGAATCATCGTCATTCATAAGTAGCGTGCTTTTTGCCGTAACGTTGCTGTCTGCGTGAGTGACTTATAGTCGAACGAACGATGTATTTGTGGAGCCCCACACCACACTACATGTAGTCGCGTGAAGGTCAACTTCTATAGTATACGAGTCTGCGTGTGTGTATGGGATGTTTATCAGTCATTTTCAGGATGAAGGACGTCTATGGACTGCGTATAAACGGCACGATTATACAGTCCGTCGACTCAACTCGGCTGCGATTTACGGTTGGGTTGGGTTGTTTTAATCCGCTGTGCTTTGGGCTTAGCGTGTGATCAATATGATCTGGATGTGTCCAAACAGCTGAGCTGGAGATGTCTTTGCCAGATATTCTGGAGCCATGATGCGTCAGAATCCGTCACGTTGACTTGAATTCGGCAACAGAAATCATGCAACTGAATTGCCGACGAAAAATGTCATTAAACTTTCCGTCTATATAAGCCATATAATCATTTCTGTGCGGGATTATTAAAAGTCTGTAATACATAACAAGTACGTCTGCATGCTGATGAATATGACAATCAATGTCAATAAAGCAGCGGTCGATTTGAGGACTCGTGTACGATACGTTGCCATGCTAATTTTAGCCCAACGTTACTGCGTTACGTGCGTCTTTTCATGTTGGCATTGTAATTCCGTCTGTCGTCTGTACGTTTGATGCACCCACGTTTTTATTCATAGTTCATTGGATGCACCCTACTCAGAGGGCTGAACCTTTCCGCATTTTTTTGCACCGTGTTGTAACATAGCCGTCTGGTTCAGTTGTGAAGAAAACAGAGAAAAAATGTTCGCATCCGTTTCCCCAGATGTTGTCATACACAAAGTCCGTCTTTGTCATATACAAGGTCAAGTTATGAAACAGCGACAGAAACCATAGGCCTACGCTTTGCGAGAAATGTTTCCTTCCCTTGAGCATTCGTTCGGCAGACACTCATTGTTTGACCTGACATGTTAAATTTCCTCTGGACTAACCATATGTGTTAGAAATCGTCCTTGTTTTACTGTATTTCGAATAAAAAATGAGCAAAACTCATGCGTCGTTGTCAAATTCAATGCCATTTTGGGGGGTATTGACTATTTATACAAATTAGGCAAATAATATTTAATTGCACTGACATGCAAATTATGCACTTCATTCTAGACAAAATTCTGGAAATTTTGACGTATTATATGCCTTTCTATCGTTAGTCGTTGCAAAGTTATCTGATCTCAAAAACAGTCCGGTTTTTTTGGCCCACCCTGTAGTTACAGTGGAAGATTAACAGGAAGAAGGAACTCGTATGCGATCTATCAAATGGTGCCACTTCAAATGATCTTGAGCGACCCAAACTTAAATTTCAAGGTCATGATATTCTTCAGTGTCAACTAACTCGAAAATAGAAAAAAAATAGAACAAGACAAAGCTGTACTTAACAGTGGCCGATTAATAGGAAGTCGGCGTGTATATGATCTAACGAATTCTGTCATTTTTAATGACCTTGAATGGCCCCAATTCAGATTTCAAGGAGATCTCAATTCGACTTTGAGTACCCCAGAAATGGTACAAGATTAATGTTAGCCAATTTAAATGAAAATTTTAGACAGTAGAGCTGAGGGAATGCTGAATTTACATATCTGAAAATAATTAGTATTTCTGTTAAACACTCTTTGTTAGCAGTGGTGTAAAAATGGCGTTAGTAAAAGATACATTACATTACAGCAACGGAATTTACCATTGAAGATCAATATTTAAGTATATGTTTGTCAATAAGTAAAATGTATGAAGCAAACTGCTTTCTTAAGATGTTTCCTGACACAGGAAAGAGTTCTAGCGATTAAACACTTAACAGAAAAAACAATAGTACTGGCATTATTGACTAATGTCCGGCTTGTGATCGACCACACTCTGCCCATCCAACTGCAAAGATTAGCATTGTTAAAAACCTCGCGCTAATTCTTATCGATCAGTGTATTTTACCTATCAAGTTTTCATCTTCTGTCAAAGACATCTTAAGCAATCGTTTTGCTACACTTTTTACTCACTGGCAACCGTATAATGAGATTTTCATCTTCAGTAGTAAATTCCGTTGCTGTAACGGCACTTTTACTAACTTTTTACATTGCTGCTAACAAAGAATGGTTAACGAAAAGACTAATTATTTTCAGATATGTAAATTCAGCATTCCATCAGCTCTACTGTCTAAAATTTTCGTTTAAATTGGCTAATATTTGTAGAAGCTATGAAGAAAATTTATCGGGCTACTTTTTTTCTGTTTAAAATGTAGTTGTTATAAGATTGCATAAGCTTAGTAGTCAGGTGTAAAAGTGATGTTGTGCGCTGTATTTCGTTGATGATAATGGTGATGATGATGATGATGATGTTAAATTGATGAATGATACAGTATAATCGTAATTGTGTTTCGGTCGCTATAGTGGTATGGCAGCTATTCTATTGCGCAGCGTTTCTGTTACTGGTCGATGAGGTGAACGTTACGGTGCACATGGCGATGCTGTGCGCTGCAGGTAACCCGCCGCCGACGTAGTTTCGAAACCTCAGCAACATGGCAGACGAAGCGTAAGTAGATCATTCTGCTTAAAACGGCCATGAAATTACAGTCAAATAGTCAAACTTAGCGTAGATAAAAGATAAAAGATAACAAGGATAAAAGCAACAAAGAACGGGGCAAGTTTTTTTTTGTTAAATATAACTTTGCTTGGCGTAGTCTACAACGCTGGTTGATAAATGCAGTCGTAATGCTTACCTAATCGGTTATAGAGCTGTAAGAAACCCGCGTAACGGACTTCATCTACCCGGAAATCTCGCTGTTCTGATTTTTTTATGTGCGCAATCGCAAAACGCAAGACAAACTAGACAAGTAGCTCTGCTGTCGCAAAGAGGCCGCGCGATCCTTCGTGTCTGTCAGTAGTTAGCTTCAACAGTACAAAACGTCGAATAGAGTCTTTTATTGTTAGTTACGTAGGCTACAGATTTATCACTGCGTGCAGTTAAATGTGTTGTTCTGTTGTCTTTGGCGTAACGTTGAGGCTTCTTGTCATAAACATTTCGTTGTCTTCTCTCGCAATTAACACCGCCGCTTACTATCAGCGATGTGTCACAACTAGCGGTATGCTGGCCGTGCTCCACCGGCGACTCTATTGACAACACCTGACTTGTTGGCTTTTGTTGCAGCGCTAACAGCAGGCACTAAAGTCAAATATAGGCTCAGAATCGCGATTTTTGCCTACTCCACCTGTTGATAAGATCGCGACAATGTCTAACCCGTATGAACGGTTCATACGGGTTAGACAATGTCGCGATCTTATCAACATTTTCGTCTTTATGTTTCCGCCAGTCTCGAATTGTCCGTCTGTCCGTCCGTCCGTCCGTCAGTTCGTCTGTTACCAAACTTGTGAACGCTATATTTTGACAAGTAGCTCTGCTATCGCAGACAGGCCGCGCGATGTTTCGTGTTTGTCTGTAGTCACCTTCAACATACCTACAGCGCAGTTTTTTATTACTTGTTACTGTGGCTTAAGATTTACTAGTGCATAAAATTAATTTCGAAAATATCTTTATTCGTTTTGGCACAATTCACGCATGACAGACGGACAGACACCGCATGACGACATAGGCCGCGCTTATGCATCGCATCGCGAGGCCAAAACTAGAATGGTGTGGCTACCCGACGGTGAAAAAAACTTTGAGGATATGTGTAACCGTTTAGGCACAATACCGGCGTGACAGACAGACAGACGGACATCTTGCCACGCGTCGCGCGGTAAAAATGAAAAGTTGCACCATTTGTTGCCACCAGACAACAAGAACTTAGCTGTCGCAAACAGATCGCGCGTCAGCTGCGCACATAATCCGTCGAGGGTATTTATAATAACCCTGTGACCTTAAAATCTAGGTTAAGGGTCACTCAAGATCACTGTAAATGGAACCATTGGATAGATCATACACGACTTATTATTTGTCGAGTTATTTGACGTTGAATATTATCGTGACCTTCAAGTGTGGGTCAGAGGTCAGTCAATGTCATAAAAATGGTAGCATTTGAAAGCCGTTGTAAAATCGCAGCAAGATGATAGTATCAATAGCGGAATAGTAATTCGGAACTTGTGTTGTGAACTTCTTGTCTACGTTTTCTGACAAAACGTCTTGCAATACCTCAACAACTTTACAAAACAGCATCGCGCGGTTTGTCAGCGATAGCTGAGCTTCTTGTTATATTTCATTGTTATTTTTGTTGTTCTTTCGTGGACGTTTGTCACACGGAAAATAATAAACTTATTTACTTAGTTAACACGTTTAAAATTCACACATCTAGGCTAGACATATAGAGCAGGTGCGTGTGTACAGTGCTCTGGAGGAGGCTGACAAGGAGTTGCTTGAGAACAATCGCGCAGAGAGAGGTCGCATCGAGGACGAGATACGTGAACTGCGCGGACGCAACGTGAGTACGATGTCGCTGTTGCTGTACGCCCTGTCATCCCATACTCAGTCGACGTTTTAACCCCTTTGACTTCAGAGGCGACTATAGTGCTGATTTCAACGAGTGCGCTTGTGCAATTTTCGAAAAAAATACTCGCCAAAGTTAATAACATGTTTCAGTGTCAGTGGCCATAACGCGTTATTCCGGCTGTGTTTCTGTGACTGTTGACTTTTAGATCCATCTTGTTATTTTCGTCCGAGGTCCTATCAGCGGCTGCAGCAATGAGAATGAAATGTATGCAGCTAAGATGCATCATGCTGTGTGTAAGCTAATTTGTGTGACTTTAATGATGACGTGTCTTGTCGACGAAGAGCAGTATAGCATCACATGATTGTGATGATAACGATGATGATGATGATGATGATGATGATGATGATGATTGTGATGACGACGACGACAACGACGACGACGACGACGACGATAATAATGATGATGATGGTGGTGGTGGTGGTGGTGATCGTACCACACCCATGCTGTTGAACAGGAAAAACGCAAGGAGGAAAGAGCTGAAGAGGAGAAGAGAATGGCAGAGCAGAGAGCGGCTGAAGATGCGCGAAGGAAAGCCGAAGAAGTAAGTAAGCTAGTGTGATCAAAGTTTCAAACGTCGAAACTCCGCGTTTCTTCTACAGACATTACTGCTGACGTTCAACTGGCTTATTGTATAGCGGCTGCGATAGCAAGTCTGATATCGTCACAACATGATGTGATGCACTTTACAAAGCACCACAGTTATCTGGCATTGAAGCCAAAGAATAATACGTAGTGCCAGGCGTTCAAACCTCGTCCCTCGCCCCTGGCAGACCGTTATTGCCCAAAACGATTACGGTTCACGACTTCAAGGCCAACACGGTCGCTGTGGCTTGCTGATTGGGAATGGCACACTTGCATGCACTGCGACAAACGTGTCGACTCAGTGTCTGAAGTGTGTATAAAAATCGGAGTCGATTTCTATCGACACTTTTAATCATAATTAACGGCAAACTGGGTCTAATTGTTAATTTTTCGTCAAATTGAGTATCTAACATGTAATCGTACACTGTTATTGTTGATGTCATCTATACCTAATTAACTTTTTATTATTCCTAGCATATTACTTTAATTATTAAAGCCAAATGTCTAAAATAAATTTTCTTCTTTTAGGCGTACAGGAAAACTGTGTAAAGCAGTACTTCTAAAAAACCGAATGTAATTAATAGGAGGAGAGAAGGAGGAAAAAGGATGAGGACGACCAGCATAGACGAGCTGCGAGGGCGCAGAAAATGGCCGAATTCGAGAAGTGGAAAAATCCTCCGAAAGCAAACTTCGTCATATCAAAGAAGCTAGCAGGCGAGGAAGGTGCTGAGGTATGCGTACGCTACAGCATTCGATGTGATGTCCCTCGTTGCTGTAATATTCGTCATTATTGTAGTGCTGCAGTTATAAACGTTTTATACGGGATTTTTTGCACATGCGCGACTTAGCTATAGGCGGCGTGTCTGCCTGTTTGACACATGCTGATATCAACTCAAAACGAATAACCGTAGGATTATGCGGTTTTCACTGTCGGGTAGCCCAGAGACTCTTGTTTTTGAAACCAAATTTCGTACCCTAGGTCGCATGGGAACAGCCAAAGCATGTTCTTCAAACGAGACATGGGATGAGTAAAAACGGGAAAACGCAGATTTCCGACCAATAAATCGTAGTATCTCGGAAACGATAGAAAATAAGTATATAGTTACAAAATAAGACTAATAGGAAGTCCACGCGGGCTTTCGACTGGTACCAATTTCGATGACATTGAACGACGTTGAACGACCGTAACGCAGCACCTTGCACTATGTAGCTTTTTCTCTAGCTAACCCATACTATTGTTGAGCGCATTAGAGGCGTTTTTGCGACGATGCGCTATATAAATTGACATTACATTTACATTGTCAGCGGCAAAAAAGATTGACTCGGGTCTGTATATAGATTTCAGCAATGCACACATCGTGCATAAATTTATAGGGTGAGTGACCCCTAACCCGGATTTCAAGGTCACAATATTCTTCAATGTCAAATATCTCGAAAATGGTACAAGATAGAGTTGTACTTATAATGGCAGACTGATAAGAAGTCGTACGTGATCTATCGAATGGTGCAATATTCAATGACCTTGAATGACCCCTAACCCAGAGTTCAAGGGCCTGCCATTATTCGACGTTTAATATCTCGGAAACGATACAAGATAGAACCGTAGTTACTGTGGAACGCAATAGCACCTCATACGCGATCTACCGAATGGTGCCATTTCCACTGATCTAAAGTGACGCCTACCTAAATTCCAAGATCACGATTTTTCCAACGTCAATTAACTCCAAAATGGTACAAGATGGAGCTATGCTCATAATGGCTGACTGATAGCAAGTCGTATAATCTATTGAATGGTTCCATTGTCAGTTACCTTGAATGGTCCCCTTAATCCAGATCCAGATTTCAAGGGCACGCCGTTATTCGACATTGAATATCTCAGAAACAATATCAGATAGAGACATAGTTACAACGGAATACCAATAAGAACTTACACGTAACTACTCATCGGTGTCATTTCGCATGACCATGAGTAACTTAGCATGAAAATTTTTGGAGCGTCGCGCGGCCTCTCTGCGACATGGCAGTTCGTAGAGGATGAGGATCAATCCAAGCGATTGAAAAAATACCACAGATTACTAATGGGAAGTCGTATTTGCTCTATCAACTAGTAGTTATATCATTGTTGAGTGGCCTATGAGCCAGCCGTTTTAATAGCAACATTTGAGGTTCTTGTATAACATTGAATTGAGTTAATATTTTATATTAATAATTAATCAACATTATTGACTAATCACAACTGTGTTTGTCTGTATGGTTGTAGGCTGGCGATGAAGAGGTTTGTCATCATTTTGCCTGTATCTCTATTTATATATTTTGATTACTTACACGTTTACTTGGCTGTACAATGTATCCCAAGAAAACGCCCCCCCTTTTTATTTTTTGAATAACTCAGTCAAAAATTAGCCGATTTCAACAATTTTTGGTTTGTAGAATCTCGAGGAAACTTGCGACTAGTCGGCTATAAATTTGCCCACTGTGCCTGAAAAGTATCGCTGCACTACCTTGTGAAATTCAGGACTATTAATGTTATCAGCTTGTTACAGAAAATGATAAAAAAATGTTTTATAATGAAGAAGTAGGCGTCAAACAAAAACTGGAAAGTTAACAGATCTGCTGTCTGTTTTCTTTACAACATTTTTTCTGTGTTATTTTTATAATCAAACTTTATACAGTTTTAATCTACTGTTTTCTTCGGGAAAACATGGGTGGCTCTGAAAAGAGCCGGTTGCTGGGTGGCTCTGAAAAGAACCTGTTGTTGAATGGTGTGGAAAATGGTCCCACAGACAACATTACATGCGCTGTTGGAAATGACCACTGTCTGCCTGAACACAAGTTTCAAGTCTTGTTCGCCACTGGTCAATGATCCACCACGCTCTGCTAGAAGGCACGCCATGCCTCAACCAGCTGCTGTCGCAAATTGACTTTTTTTTGCATTTCACAAGGTGACATTTTTAAGGTGAAGTGGGCAAATTTGCAATCAGCTAGTGTTAAGTTTCCTCAGGAGTCTGTGTACCAAAAATTATTGAAATCGCTTTATTTTTGACTGAGTTATTCCAAAAATAAAAGAGGGACGTTTTTTGGGACACCGTGTATATAAAGCGTATAGTTTGATGTTCATCCTAGCTGGTTGTTGACTTAGTCTGAGAGCATTGTAACCTATAGTATTCAGAATGTAGTATTAACTGTGTGCGATACAGTATTTTTTTCTGCAAAGTAAATGAATTGAAGCAGCAAACACGTAAGTAAGTTTATGTACTATAGTAGCTATATGGCTAGAATAACACAGCGAACAGCTGAGTTAGTTAAGTGGAAGAAGAGTGCCGCAGTTTAATAAATGGGCTTGAGTCACCTTTAGATGGCAAGAGTTTATGTAGGCAACTATGGTCATGGCAAATTTTGTCAAAAAATAATTTGCTTAGTTTCATTCTACGATCGCTCAAAGATTCCAAGCCAGATAAAACAAGAACTTAGCTATCGCAAACAGATCGCACGTCAGCTGCACACAATAGGTCGAGGGCATCTATAGATCTAATTAGGCCTACCTATGACCTTAAAATCAAGGTCAAGGATCACTGGAAACGGAACCGTTGGATAGATCATACACGACTTACTATTAGTCGCGTTATTTGACGTTCAATATTATCGTGACCTTAAAATGTGGGTTAGAGGTCACTCAAGGTCACTGAAAATGGTACCATTTGAAAGCTTGGGTATGGTTTCCTATTTGCCTTCCATGGTAACTATGGCCGTATCTTTAGCCATTTCGCATATTCAGCATCAAAGAATGGCCTGACCTTGGGGTCGTTCAAGGTCATATAAAATGGCGCGGTTCGATAGACCATGTACGACTTTCTATTGGTCGGCCATTGTAACTATAGCTCTATCTTGTACCATTTTTCGAGTTATTTGACGTTGATTAATATCGTGACCTTGAAATCGGGGTTAGAGGTCACTCAAGGTCATTGAAATTGGTGCCATTCGAAAGTTTGGGTGCGGTTTCCTACCCCACCTGTCTTTAGCGCACCCGCAGGGGGTGACGCCGTCGGAATTTTGTGAAAATGTTTGATGCTGGTAAAACTAGAATGATTGGGCTACCGTATGGTGGAAAAACTGTGACGATATGTTAAGCCGTTTTCATTCGATACCGGAACGTAACTGACAGACAGACAGACGGACAGATTTGCTATATCAATATCGCGCGTTAGTATGCTGACGCACGATAAAAAGCAAGGAAGAATACGGCATTCCGGAACGAAGGTCAAGACAACGGCACGTTTCTGCTTCGATTCTATATTATAGACTGTGAAATATAGACATAAGATTCCACACAACACAAGCACGATGCTATGCATAGCGCGGACTATGCTGTCGCAAGATGTCCATCCGTTTGTCCGTCTGTCTGTCCGTCACACGCCGGTATTCTGTCTAAATGCTAAACATGTCATCAAACGTTTCATTATCTGGCAGCCACACTGCCACACCATTCTAGTTTTTCTGTCAGTGTCAATGTCAAGTGTAGATTTATATAGCGCGATTACGCAGAACTCACAGAGCTCCTAATCTGCCAAACAGTACGTGAATATTCCGACGGGGACCCCCTAACCGTGGTGTCGAATGCAGGTAGTATGAAAAATCGCGATTTTCGACCAATATCTCACTTTATCTCGGAAACGATAAAAGATAAGTTACTATAGAATGCGAATAGGAAACCGTACCCAAGCTTTCTAATGGTACCATTTTCAATGGCCTTGAACAACCTCAACGCAGATTTCAAGGTCATGCCATTATTTTACGCTGAATATCTCAGAATCGGTAGGAGATACAGACATAGATCCAGTAGAATACTAATAGGGACTTACACACGTCCTACTCAAGGGTGTCATTTCGAATGATCTTGAGTAACCTCGAGTGACTTAGCGAAAATTTAGTGACACGACGCACCGAGCGGTATCTCTACGACAGCTGAGCTTCTTGTGTGAAAATGATGTACAGATGCTGAATGTATATTGCATGTGACCACCGTAATATTTCGTTCAATTGTACTACGGACGTGTTTAGGGCGAGGGCGAGGGCAAGGCCAAGAAGTCAAAGGAGCAGTTGGATGCTGAGAAGAGAGCGATTATGAAACAGAGAATAAAACCTCTCGAGATCGACGGCATGGAGGCGCCACAGCTGGCCGAGAAGGCTCGCGAGCTACACACGCAGATCTTCCGTCTCGAGGGAGAAAAGTACGATCTCGAGAAACGCTTCAAACAACTCCAAGTCGAGGTATCATCTAGCACTGTTTATACTATCCCTCTGTTACTTCGAAGTACAGTGTTGATACGTAGACGCAAGCACTCTACCGGGTGGGACAAATTAAACGGGGCCAGGTTTGACTTTTGCTTGTAACAATTGAACGCATCCATGAAATTAATGATTTTGACATCTATAAACTACACAAAGCAACAAGTGACATAATGGTAATTTTATCTTAATGAAAGCGTCACACAATAGAGAGCGTCATGTCACGTCTATCAACACGTTGGTTACATTCTGATAGGCTGAATTTGCAAAGAACGTCGTGCTGTACATACTGCAGAAAGTACTTCAACACACGTCGTCTGTAACAACAATGGTTTTACAGTGCAGACAGTTGGTGAAACACGTGTTCAATGTGTTCATCATTCTGATCCACGACACACTGCAGGCGACGTCGCCATTCGTCGATGCTCTTATCAGTGAAGCGCTGTGATAGTGCGCGCCACTCCAGCACGATCGCAGCAGCGACAGCAGAGTTTATTTGCCATGAGAAAAATATAAAGTAAAGTAAAGTAAAGTAAACGTGGATTTGTATAGCGCATAGTCGTGGAGCACCACCTCTAATGCGCTACCGTTTT
>Ga0209338_1000471_pt1 | contig 12617 bp, 10 predicted proteins | sample OlaalgELextract1_FD_187374 | JGI IMG/M metagenome (GOLD analysis project Ga0209338, IMG submission 187374) | Olavius algarvensis symbiont microbial communities from Tuscany, Italy - Type A ELBA extract 1 (SPAdes) (version 2) | ecosystem: Host-associated > Annelida > Digestive system >... | reverse complement strand
TTTTTTGCTCGCTCCGCTCGCAAAATTGTCCCCCCACTTTCAAAACCGTGGCGCCGCCCCTGCCGCAGCCCACATTTTTGTTTCCCCTGGAGACGCCCCTGCGACTATCACGCAATATGTTGCATGGATGGAAAGACAATTCAATGCTTGATAAACTCCTCGCAGCATGTACCTATCTATCTTCAATAGTTTCCGAGTTATACGATGCGTAAGTCCAAAAATCGCTATTTTACCACATTTTTGTTTCCCCTGGAGACGCCCCTGGGGCAATCACGCTAAATGTTGTATGGATAGAAAAAGAATTCGATGCTTACAAATTGTCTCGCTGCATGTGCCCATCTAACTATTACCGTTTCTGAGATACAGCGAGATATTTGTGAAAAAATCGTTATTTTATCATACCCCCCTTGCATTCGACACCTTTCGTCGGAATATCGGCACCCCCTTTGGAATAGAAAAACTATAATGGTGTCGCTACCCGATGGTGAAAAAAATTCGAAGATATCTTTATTCGTTTTGACGTGATCCACGAACGTGACAGACAGACAGACACACGGACGGACACCGGGTGACAGCAAAGACCGCGCTTATGCATATGCATCGCGCGGTAAAAACAGAAAGCTCTTCCATATCGATGAAATGTTGATTCTAAATGTATAAAAATAATTTGTTGGTTAAATATACTTTGCTAGAAGCAATGTAATGAGGATGCCAGTAAAAGTGCTATTGCAACAATGAAGATAAACATTTCATTAAACGGTTGTGAGTGAGGAAAAACTGTGGACCAAAACGATTGCTCAAGATCTATTTTTGACAAAAGATCGGTGCGGATTTAAGGCAGAAAGCCTCCTCGGCCACATTACCAGAAAGGCCTCCTCTCCCCTCCCCTCCCTTCTCAGATTCTCCTCCCTCCCCTGTCATCCCTCTCCTCTTCCCTCCCTTAGAAGTAGGCCTCCTCAAATACAGCTAGAGGGTCTGGGGGAGCGCTGTAAGCTCCCCCCAGCGGGGTCTGGGGCAGAGCCCCAGCCGAAATCGAATTTGGTGCATTTTAGCCTTAAAATCTGACGTCTGGTGGCAACAATTTTAATGATTTTTCTGAGAATCAACTGAACAAATTTTATGCAGTTAGGCAAATTGGCACCAAACTGGTTTTACCTAGTTAAGGCTAATATGCACCAAATTCGATTTAGGCTGGGCTCAATTCAAGTTGCAGTCAGGACTTTGCAATTGCAAGCCAAAATTTAGCCCGATCTGGGGACCTCCAAGGCCCAGCCTCCCAGGGGCCTCGTCGGTCACTGGACGAGTGGCCGCGCCCGTTAAATCCGCCCCTGCAAAATATAAATTGTTAATGGGCTAGAGACTGATCGAGAAAATCAATGCGAGATCTTTTTAACTTTATTGATCTTTGCAGTTGAGTGAACAGTGTGTGGTCGACCATTACCCAGATGTGAGTCTATGCTGCCACTGCTGTTATTTTCTCAGATCAGTGTTTAAGCCACCAAAACTCTATTCGTTGTCAGAAAACATATCAAGCATGTGGTTTGCTCCATACTTTTTATTTACTCATTCCCATTTAATGAAATGTTTATCTTCAATGGCAAATCCCATTGTTGGGGTTTCACTTTTACTGAAATCTTCTTTACACTGCTGCTAAAAAATATTTAAAAGATAGACACATTATTTATAGACGCTTAGAATCAGCATTTCCTCAGCTATATTGTACGAAATTTTCATTCAAATTGATTTACTTTTCCAGGAGTTACGCAAGAAATCAAAAGGGGGTGTTTTCTGTGACACCGTGTAATAATAATAAACCCTAGTTTACAGGCCTAGTCAGACTCATTGCATGTAGCTGTTTCCACGGATATTAAAATCGCAGCTCCGATCCTCTCTAGCTACTACAAGCTTTTAACGTGTAAAATTTCAAATTTGTGAATATTTTTTTCGTGAATGTGCACTTAAAATTGTTCTCACCAGAAGCATTTTTCAACCCAAAATGCACCAAATATCGTTTGGCGGCCGGGCTCCGCTCGGACCCGCTGGGGGAGCTTACAGTGTTCCCCCACATCCCCTAGCTGGATTAAGGGGTCCTACTTCTAAGGGAAGAGGGAGGGGAGGGGATAGGATGGGAGAGAAAGGGGAAAGGAAAGGGAGAGGAGGGACGGGGAAGGGAAAGGGAGGAAGGGAAGGGGAAAGAAACGGGGAAGGGGAGGGGAAAGGAGGGAAGGGAAAGGGAGGATGGAAAAGGATGGGTGAGGGGAAGGGAGGGTGGTTTCCCCCACGACTTGTTTGCACGACGCCCCTATTTTGAGCTACTTAAGCCAACATTTCTATATCTATAATATTGAAATTTTGCTTAAGAGATGGACCCGTCAACAACACAAAATTTTGTAAGAATCGCTCAAGTTATTGTGCACGTGGCCTGCCAGTATTGGATTGCTTCAGAGGTGATGCACATTGATTTCTAGTTCATTTCATTTCTTTGGCTACACAGTATGCACACCGGTCGTGCCATGATCTGTTAAGTGAGGATTAAATTTCCTAATAAACGCATATAAAATTAAGTTGAAAATGATGCAACTTAGTTAAAAATCGAAATTTAGAAAAGCCAAAAAAATGAAATTTTTCTGTTCCTTCGCATAGTGGTACATTTCAAGAGATGTTTGCCAAACTCCATCACTAATTACCATCAAAAATATTTTTCTCACGGGAATTGAAGGTCGCTGTTACTGCTGTCTGAACTACTGTTCAGACTGTGATACTGATGGATCTAGTGTTTCCAAACTGCATTTCCTCCCGCCTATAAATTGTCGAAACTATGCAGCTATTACGAGTCGGTTTAAGCTTTCATCTATGCAAGATTCTATGAGGACGGGTAAAACCAGTTACAACAGTGCTATTACATCATCATCATCATGATCTTTATTAGAAGTTGACAAACCGCAACTAATTACAAAAATAAGTCAATAGATCAGTCAATAAATGTGTTCGTACAACATTCTGAGAATGAAATCTTTCTCAGTTTTTCTCAGTTACAATACGTGTAAGTTTGCAGATCCTCAAGTTGTGTACGGGTCAACTGTTAGTGCACCCTGTTGCCTTGTTGTCCTTTTTCATTCCAAGTGTTTTTATCTTATTTTGTCTTAATTCACTGCATTATGTGAATGGAATAAATAAAGTGATGATGATGATGATGAAATTCCACACCATGACAAATCATGATTAATTAATGTTTTATACAGTATTCAGTTGTGGATGCCAGTGCTTAAACATGTAAGACCATTTCCCTTGTTTCTCTATAGGTTTGTAATGCTCACAATTCTGGCATAATTTTGCTACAACTGCATATTTACATTACAGAGAAACAGCACTAAACATAAGCTAAAATAACACTCAATTTTATCATGGAAAGAACACAATCCAAAGGATCAAACACTCACAGGTAATTTCTTCCAACAACCACTGATCTAAGAAAATTACAAGATTCCACTGCATCTGGTAGGTCTACTACAATATACAGGATGATGGAGATCGTGCTTGTAAAGTGACCTATTTTACGCAGTTCTATGGTCGATACGGAACAGTGACAAAACTATGAAATTATTGTTTGTTCAGTCTACAGCCGAAATTGGCCAAAAGTTTATCATTTATAAAAGTGAGTTCCAACTTCATCTGTTTTGATATTCTCAGCCATAACAAATGAAGTTACTACCACTTTTATCTCGCATCAGTGTGTTGACGCGCGATATTGATATAGCAAATCTGTCTGTCCGTCTGGCAACGGGTTAACGTATTGCCATAGTTTCTGCACCACATGGTAGTCAAATCATTCTAGTTATATCAGTATCAAACACCTTTGCAAAATTCCGACGGAGTCACCCTCTGCAGGGGCACTAAATACATGTGGGGTATAAAAATTTTGCGACTTTCTAGCAATAAGTCGCTATATCTCGCAAACGACACAAGATACCGCTATAGTTACCATGTACGACAAATAGGAAACCACACCCAAGCTTTCGAATGGTACCAGTTTCAATGACCTTGAGTGATCTTTAACCAAGATCTCAAGGTCACAAATTATTATACATCAAATAACTCAAAACTGGTACAAGATACAGCTGTAGTTACAACGGCCAACCAATAAAAAGTTGTACATGGTCTATCTACCTTGTGACCTCTAACCCACATTTCAAGGTTGCGATAATATTCACCGTCAAGTAACTCGACTAATAGTAAGTCGTGTATGATCTATCCAATGGTTCCATTTCCAATGACCTTGAGTGACCATTAACCTAGATTTCAAGGTACAGGGTTACTATAGATACCCTCAACGTATTGTGTGCGCAGCTGATGCCCGATCTGTTTGCGATAGCTAAGTTCTTGTTATAACCTCTTCCAGAATCGCAGCAGTATTTTTTGAAACCAAAATAGTATAAAATTTTGTAGATTAATCATTTATCCTAGTTTGCCATTAACAGCAAAAGCAGCAACAGTGGTTACAATTTAAACTGCTTAAAATTTCTGGACAGCAGAAAATCTACTCAAGAAATAAGTAAACTCGCAGCAGAATTCTGCTGTTACAAACATTAGTCCACAGAATTTATTAACGCACATACAAATAAGCAATTCAACTAAATAGAAGTTTTTCCAATTATTTTCCAGCCTGTGACGGAGTGCTGAAGAAGCCACTGCCTTGTTTATTGGCTGCTCGAGATGGCGCAAAGCCAAGCATCTTCTGTATGTTCTGCGAAAACAAACAAAAGTGTTTCAGTAATTTTATCTATTAAAATATTGCTCCTACAGCACAAAACTAGAGTTGCGACCACACATTTCAGTTGGACAACTAAACATATTCCGTCATTACTCCCTCCACATTATGCTGTGACATATTTACGTGAACAGCATTCCACAGAAAGCGTGCCGTAGAATTTCAAGCACTATCTGAATATCCGTAAATCGAAAACAGCAGGTGGAAAACTGGCTGTTTATCTACTTTGCAGCTGCAAGTGGTTGGTGGCCACAAACGAGATATCCTTAGCGCCACGACACAGCCCGTGCTAATGGTATCATATTGCGAGGCTACGCGTATGTCGTGTGGGTAAGCCATCTGTCAAGCACTAGGCCATGGAGTTGTTCACATCCCACTGCTGTTGCTTGCAAACTATCCAATACTGCCACACAAAGACAGGAGTAGGATGAGGACCTCAACATGTAAACTCTATTTGTCACACTTTTGCAGAAAGAACATTTTCAGTGATATTTCTCGGCATCTCGGAAGAGCTAATGCATAACTTTGTAGCGATCTATTTAGCGTAAAAGTAACAACTGCAGACATGCCAAAATACTACATCCTCGACAACAAACTTGCTAGCACAGTGCACCAACATTACTTACACGCTATGCACTACCCATGGGATTTAGTTCAATATTATAGTGTGCAAATAAGATATGAAGAACTATGCATACAGCCACTCACCTGCCGTATAGACATAGTGCATAGAATGTAAAGAAAGATGAACGAGCAGTCTGTGTAGTCTTCGCCGAGCAAGTTGCGATGTGAAATGTTCTGAAGCCAGCTGATTGGTACAAAAGGAAGCTTGGCAACAACGCGCCCGTCAAAACTAACAATATACACCAAAAACACTGATCAAACTGAATAACTGCAAAACTGCTAAAGGCTGTTCACAGGTGACATTGCATCATTTCACTTTTTGGATTTGTTTTCTGATGAGACCAAAAACTGAGACCAAACAGCTCAACTTTGGTCTTAGGCCGGAGCTGAGATTAGCCAATCACTGCAGTGCACTCACTAACATCACCGCTGACGTTATCAGCAACTGATTTCACTTTATTTCTTTGCTATTTTTGAATTAACGAAAAAGTGAAGTGATTTTCGCTCATCAAAACTTAATTTCTAACTGATTAACTGATCATGTGCATGCAAAATCAATTGATGAGTTGATTAGCTTTGGATTCAGCGATCGCTCAGTCTGAAATAACCCACTGTAGCTGCAGTTATACTTTGGTTTTTGGTCTGTACTATAACTGCCACCACAAATTAAACATTATAATCACAAAGATATAAACCAGAAAGCACTCACAGAGTGCAAACTTCCACCAAGGCTGACTGTACCATGCACGTAATGGTTGGTAGCTGAGTTCAGGTGAGTGGTGCCACCTTGTGATTACCATTTAGGAACGAGAATTAGCATGCACATGATGCTAATGCCCTATTTTGAACCATTAAAGTGAAGAAATTCCGGCATCCGGATCCACATCAACCCAAAAATTCAACAAACTGTCCCTTGCTCCGACCTACTAAAAATTACATTCACAATTTACTGAACAAGAATACTGCACTACAGAAAGAAGCTGTCCCGCCCCCTCTTCCACTTTGGCATCATCAAGTAGTAGACTAGTAGTAGTAGTAGAGACTGTAGATCCGACAATTTCTAACATGCCATAACACGTTTCCAAAACCATTACAAGGGCGCTTATCAACACAATGGCCGATGATCGTAAACAACGGGTCCTGACTGTCGCACTCTGTTTTACAACAGGTTACAACACCTGCAGTGTGACAACTGTCGGTCATGCTCAGTTGACAACTGCTGTGGGCTGACACCAGAATATCTCCGGGATGCGGGAGGGGGCGTCTGGGGAGAATCAGAATGCGGCAACAGAATCACCGGTGCCAACATCTGTATAGTGTTCCATAGTAACAATGGGTTTATCTTGCTTAGTTTTTGAGATATGACTACAGGATGGACAATACACAATGGTCGACACTGACAAGCATAGCAATGTGTCCTTAAGGCACGCAAGCCATAATTCTGCTAACAAAGAGGCAAAAACATGACCTCCTTGGCAAAGGTATAGATCATCTCCAACAATAAAGACAACATAAACCAGGTCCATATTACAAACTAGACTCATATTAATACCGTGACACTGCTACGTTTTTATTTGTTATTAAGTAAATTAAACTGAAATTACTCACATTGAGTTAAACATGCTGAGCAAAGCAGTGAATGCAAAACCAATGGCAAACATTGATTTCATCTTCACCTGTAAAATATGAGAAGCATTACATAAGATGTCACAAACACAATACTCTTTACAGCTAAGTGAAAGTATTACACTACAAGTACAGTGTGTCCCGAAAAAGCGGCCCCCTAAGTAAAGTACAGTAACACTCATAATACTGAACTGAAAACATTGAAAATTACACAGAACACACTGAGTGAAATCCATTTGAACATCGTGTGCTAAATTGCAAGTGAGTTCAGTTTCAGGATCGTGATATTTGCTTTCAGCAACACACCAAAAATGCAATTTTCCAACACGAAAATATCAGTCTTAAGTCCATTAAGGTAGGTCATAAGTATGTAAATGTACACAGACATCAGTTGTTGATCCTCAGTAAAATCAATAATGGATGATCGATGAACTGTCGTTCAACGCAAAGCTAGCATGCAACAAATAGGCCTCCTATTAGTGCCAGCAATTAAAGGAGCTGTCTGCATTAACACACATTGTAACTATAGCCAGTCTTAAATCAAATGAACAGTCTGCTAAGCAATCACGGCTACAAATGGTGTTCAAAATGTCCACCATCAGTATTCACACTCTCTCGCAATTGACTACACTACTGATAACCATGCAGTGCAGTTTTGAATGATAAAATGAAAAGTGCGCCGATGTTGTCGTCAGAGTGAGCAATATTGACTTCAGTAAGTAAACAATATTGGAAACTGCAATTTTCAAGTATCAATTTATAATTGCTAATATTTCAACGATGGTAAGACGGATTATCTCGAAAATCCGTCGTTCTATCGCAATTAGATGCTTATTTATCCTGTAAAATGATAATTAAATAAAGTTCTTTATTTCTGAATAAATTTAGACATATTTAGGGGGGGGGGGCACTTTATTTCGGGACACAGTGTATATTTACACTACAATGCAGATATACATTTCTTGAGAGTTCAATACACACATCTTTTGGTATAATACACCAATGAGCAGGATCACACTAAAAAGAAATATTCATAGCAAAGCACATTAGCACAACACTGTTATGAGTTATTAAACGACAACAGTAAACAGCAACGAAATACACATTTGAATGCATCACTTGCCATAGAAAGATCTCGATTGTTTGTTTTCAAACGTTCTTCTTGTCGTTCTACAAACAATGCTAACTTATGCACAGAAGTGACACTGCTTACAGGCATGCATAAATACCTGCTACCTCATCAACCTGCGATAACCACAATAACCATGATTTATCACGATACCAAATTTCACGATGCTAGTATCGCCAAAATGATGATACTTATTGGAATCTTGATACCACAAATATCGAAGTAACACATTTGCAATAACAAATAATAATTACAGTAAAAATTATACACATTTGTTTAGGCTATTTAAGATGGTTTAGTCTGCAGTTGCACTGCAGTCTTAAAGTGTACTATGTAACGATGCAGATTCAGCTTTCGCTTACTTATATTGTCTGAAAGTTTTGTGTAAATAAACTGTATATTGACTAAGTTATGCCACACATTGATTGCATGGAACAGTTGGTAGAACGTTGGTCATCGACTGGCGAACTTTCCCTGTCTTGCGCTCGACCTGCAGCTGATGGTTGACCACTTATGTGGGTAAACCGTCCGCTATAGGTCAGCCAACCAGGCTGACTTAGCCTTTCATTCTTTTGGGGTAGATAAATAACTAGCAGGCTGCAATTAAATGTACGCCACCTTAGTCTGTGGAGGCGCCATCTGGTGAACGCTTACGAGGTAAAGGAAGGCATTGGTGTAACTGCAGGTAAAACTGTGTGATCACTGCATGAATGCCTTGTATCTACTACAAAAAGAGTGCTATTTAAATGCATTTACCTTTTTACCCTTTGAAAGCTAGAAGGTCTAATAATTATGACTTACTACAACACAGCTGCAACATCTATGATCAATTATTAAAATACTGAAAAATTTTACCTGCAACAAAAAATTTGCAAACACAGCAATAATAAGTCTCATTCAAAATTATCCACTAAATGGCATACAAGCTATTTCTGGACATGAACAATAAAAAAAGATTAACAAAGCTCTGCTTTGTCAATTACACAACTGAATTTAACATTACGTGATTCAAAAACAACGAACTGGTGAAACCGGACGGACTTTTGATTGACAGTTAACTGACTACTCTGCTGATATAACTGAAACAAGAAAAACCGTCAGACTAAATGCTAACAAGTAGCTCTGCTGTTAAAGAGAGGCCGTGCAATGCTTTGTGTTCGTCAGTAGTTAGCCTCAACAAACTAATAACTCGTGCGGATTCTTTTATTATCGTTACTTAGGCTTCAGGTTTACCACTGTGTAATGCTGTCCTCGGTGCAATGTTGAGGCTTCTTGTCATACACTTCATCGTTGTTTTCCACCATCAACAAACTCGGCCGCTCACCAGCAACTAGTGTTATAAACTCGCCATGGTCTGTTGCAGCTAAGTATATTGTAGTTGCCGTTGAAACGCTTCACAGCATTCATAGCATGCAGTGAAGCCAAATATTGGCTCAGAATTGCGATTTCTGCCTATCCAACCTGCATTCAATGCCCCCATTAGGGGAGTTCCTGTCGGAATATTGTCATGACGTTTGGTATAGAAAAACTAGAATGGTGTAGCTACCCGATGGTGAAAAAATTTTGAAGATATGTTTATTCATTTTGACAGAATGTACGAACGTGACAGACACACAGACAAGCACACACTGTATGACAGCATAGGCCGCGCATGCATAGCATCGCGCGGCAAAAACACATAGGCAGTAACAGGACAAGACAGCTGTACATCAAATGGATTACTCTACTTTCCTTACCTAATTTTTTCTTCTGGCTTCGATCAGAAGATTCACCGCTGATTGTTTCCTTTTGTTTTTCCACTAATGTAACAAATTTCACATAATTTTACACATATGTAACATATAAACAAATGATGAAACTTATGTCACTCACACAAGCAAAAAAGACAAACAGAGTACAGCACCTGGGCCACAATTTGGGAGACCTCAACTACCATATGGCACAATGTGACTTTGAGCCATGCCATGTCAACCCCAATGCCAAATGGCATCATTTTTTTGAGTCATTTGGCCACAATTTACCTGAATGACAAACGACCAACTGATGACCAACACTACATTGCATCCATAGCAATACAAGCACTTCACACTTTACGACTGCAGCATGCCCATAACAACAGACAAAAGAAGCCACGCATAAAATCAGTAACAGTGTGTATGATAAAACATTATAATACTTCTTATCTCAGATTTCCATAGCACAACTTAAATAACAATAATTAGAATACAAATCACTCAACAACTGAAAAATGTCGATCATAGCATAAGACTGTAACAAAGAGATGTTACAAAGCATTAATAAATTAAAATATACTCTCATCAATACTATGCGTACATTTTTTGCTCTGCTTCTCGACTTCAGACTTCAGCTTCTTGTACTTGCTTGTTCGATAAACCGTTAACCATGTCAATCCTGAATATTACAATGCAGTGATAAAAATACATACAACAAGCTGTTGAGCCAGGCACAATACATCTCGTCCAGATTCACTAGGTATCAATACTCAACAATAATTTGCCACATTTACTGGCTGTGTGATGAGAATTTTTGTCCAATTTGGCCCAAAGTCAGTAAACATTATTTACAAGACAATGCCATTAATTCTGAAAGTTTCACAAATCTTAATGATAGCTTAACTGTTTTCCCATAATCTTACTAACAAACACACGCCATCAAAAACAGACACCACACCAACTATTGTCGAAGCAAGGTAAAGTAACTACAAAATGTTCTTAATGCAACTCCGATATGTGCATTACTGGCTTTATAAAAATATACTGTACTAACATGGTACAGTAAATTTATGGCTTGCAAGTTCGACTTAAGATAACCTAACATTTACATTAACCGACATTCTGTTGGACACTTACAGTACAGAATGACGCTAAATAGAAAATCAGCTGATATCACTAGTATTGCATATAAACAATTCTATTGGGGCGGAATTTTCTGCCACAACAAGTTGTCAACAACGCACTGAATTTGCTAGAGTGGCGGAAAGCCTGATTGCCCAATTAAAACTGCTGCTGCATAAAGTGTAGCAAATCAAATCGCGTAGTACCCTATCCAAACCGCACTTGCACAGGCATGGTCCCGATTAGATCATCAGATATTGGTTTAGCGAATGTTATGCGCTTTGCACAAGGCTTGCTTGGTTGATTAGTTTGTCTTATTCTCTGGATACACTTTCAGCGGTGTGTGACTTTTTCACTATTTTTAGAATCAGGCTTACAGTTTAGGGTAAGGTAAAGGGTAGTGGTTGGCTTATCACCTAGCAAATAAACAAGCAGGTTGCAAATTTCTGCCGCTTTAGCAATTTCAGGACCACTGGGTGGCGTAAATTTCCGCCGCAGTAGCACCGTGCATTGCATATACACAGTGTCTATACATACGGCCGGCCGTATGCATAGCATCGGTGAGTCTATGCATACAGTCGGACTTGGTATGGTATTTTACTTACTTGTCTAATTACTATATAACTGATTCCGGCTGACGGACTAAAATGGCTACGGATTTTTGCGGTGTCTGTTTGTCCGTCTGTTTGTCTGTCATATTCGTGGATCATGTCAAAACGAATAAACATATCGTTAAAATTTTTTCAAGATTCTGGTAGCCACACCATTCTAGTTTTTCCATACCAAACGGTATCGTCATCATCATCATCATCATCAGAGCGCGTAGACAGCAGATGTCCATTGTGTCGACCCGGAGTGGCCACGACGACGAGCCTTAGACCATTCAGCACGAATGCTGAAGGGTGTACCATCGCCGATCTGCTGGATCCATGAATGGCGCGGGCGTCCTGGCTGTTGCCACCAACCAGGACCAAAGCGGTGGCCAGTTCTTGCTGCTGCAACCTGTGATAATGCGCAGTGGGCTGGCGTGTGGTCATCGACACTTCTGCAGGAAAATCTACGAAAGCTGTAGGCCTTTCACGTGCGTTGCCAACGTATGATCCTCGGGATACGCTGGCATGACTTTGTCAGAAACACAGAAGTTGTCGACGGGATGTCATCGCCAAGAGACGAAACTCACTGTTCGGCCATGTGGTGAGACTCGATGTGACACATCGCTGGTAGTAATTAAGCGTGCAGTGTTTTGCCAGAGAAGACGACGAAATGTTTATGACAAGAAGCCTCAACGTTATGCCAAAGGCAACAGAACAGCGCATTTAACTGCACGCAGTGATAAATCTGTAGCCTACGTAACTAACAAGAAAAGACTCTACTCGACGTTTTGTATTGTTGAAGCTAAATATTGACAGACATGAAGCATCGCGCGGCCTCTTTGCGACAGCAGAGCTACTTTGAGTGAGTTGAGGGAAAGACTACACAATTTGAACTCCCACAAAAACCTATGAAATTGGACAAAACCGAGTGAAACTAGCAGAATAAGTGTTCTTAGAGATGTAGCAGACCGGTTTTGGGGTTGGCAACAGCTGACGAACTATCGGGACCCCGAGCAAAAAAT
>Ga0209338_1000468_pt1 | contig 12701 bp, 3 predicted proteins | sample OlaalgELextract1_FD_187374 | JGI IMG/M metagenome (GOLD analysis project Ga0209338, IMG submission 187374) | Olavius algarvensis symbiont microbial communities from Tuscany, Italy - Type A ELBA extract 1 (SPAdes) (version 2) | ecosystem: Host-associated > Annelida > Digestive system >... | reverse complement strand
GCAGACTGGCCTACTAGATCAGATCTGATTGTCACGAACATATAGCAATGTGTCGGAGGCCATCGTCGTTTTCGACGAGGACAGTGTATACGACGTTGCGGCAAGGATGGATGATGAAACATATACACATGAATTCCACGCTAAACCGGACATGACAGTCGAACAGTAAATGTCAGCCGTTAGACTTCTTCTGCTGGAATTTAGTTACAAACTTGTTCTTCTACCAGAAAACCTGTTTAATCTTCGTATGTATCAACTGATTTACTTACTTAAAAACTGTAAAACGGAAGTAGTTTCATATTGTTTACAAATTTTGTAATGAAGTGCATTTTTGTGTAATTTTAATCTGAGGTGATCTCACGATATATTTGTGGTAGAAAGGTGCGGTTGGTGTCGTTCAAATCAGCATTCTGTCAAGCTTTGGAAAATTGCCGTCGTAGTTGTGTGCCTTGCAAGGTTTATTTGCATTGTTAATAATTTCGAACACCCCTACATCAAACTGCGAATCGGTGATTCCGTCACGCATTTATGGCTGTACATTCATATGGGATTGCGACAGATAGATTTGCGAGGGCAGATGCCTGTGTCTAATTCACAAACCGCCGGACCTTTTCGGGTGTCCATTTGTTTGATTTTGTTTCTGATATTTTCTGTCGAAAAATTGCGTGACCGAATCACCGAATTTTGTGACGGAATCACGGAAATCGTGACGGAATCACGAAAGTGATTCCGTCACGATTTCCGTGATTCCGTAACAGAGTCACTTTGGCTACTTACCTGAGGCTTTTTGTGGTGGTGATGTTGACACTCTCAATGAGTTTATAGCCACTGTTGATTGACTGTATTTCACATGTATTTTTTATTGTTTCAATCATTGTTGTACTAAGAGTACGATATCATAATAATAATAATTATTATTATGGTACGTTGACTGAGTGCAGTGTTAATGAATGTCTTCGTGTATGATTTCAGAACAATGGTGAAGACTGCAGCCGAAAGACAAAGAAAACGACGCGCTCTTCTTAAGATTAACCCCAATGCATATAAAGAATATCAGGACAAAGACAGAAAGCGAAAGAGTGAACGACGAGCTCAAATGAGTGAAGATGAAGCTGCCGCATTCAAAAAACGTTGCATGCTGGCTACAAGAAGATGGCGTGTCAAAAACACGCACACCAAAACTGTGACGGTCGGCATCCCAGCAGACACTCAGTTCCCTTACAGATCTCCGGCGGCATTCGGAAAAGCAAGGAAACGGGTTGAAAAGGTCTTACCAAAAAGTCCTCGGAAGATGCGGGCAGTAATGAAACGTATGGCAGCAGAAATATTGCCCGAGATGTCAGCATCTCTGCGTCAGAAGAAGGTTGGTCCTACTGCTCTGGACAAAGACACAGAACAGACAGTGATTGATTTCTATAACAATGATTCTATTTCTAGAGTTATGCCCGGTAAAGCTGATGTCATCACGGTGAAGTCATCAGACGGCGTGAAGCAAAAGTTGCAGAAACGGCATCTTGTCATGACTGTGGGTGAAGCATACCAAACGTATAAAGCCGACTGTCAGGATTTGCTGGTTGGAAAGTCAAAGTTTGCATCGTTGAGGCCAAAGAACGTTCTGTTAACGTCAGAAATGCCGCACAATGTTTGCGGTTGCAAATATCATAATAACGCAATACTTGTTGTTGAATGTTTGCATCGCAGTTGCAATGGGTTAGTGCCCAGCAAGTTGGATGAAGTGGTCCGTATGTGTGTATGTGACAAGCACAGTGAAAGCTGTATGTCTGGAGAATGCGACACTTGTGGTGACAGTAAGCTGTTTGTTCAGAATGTTGTTGACAAAGTAAGTGCCAAAGACATTACTGTAAACTGGTATGAATGGAAGGAAAATTCGAATGGATTTTTGTCCAAGTGCACACGAAGTGGTACTTTGATGGATGCAATGGATGCACTGATGGCACAGCTGCCACGTTTTCTGTGGCACACGTTTATCAAGAATAAGCAGTCTGCACTGTATGATAGTCAAAAGGCTTCTGCAATGTGCGACAGTGCAGAAGAGTGTCTGATCCAAATGGACTTTTCGGAGAACTATACCATTAATTTCCAAGACGAAATTCAATCGGCCCACTGGAATCAAGCACAAGTGTCGGTTTACACGGTCATGATATGGCATCGGAACAACATACTGTCCAAAGTCATTGTGTCTGACAGCAAAGAGCACGAGAAAAGAGCCGTTGCTGCATACTGCTCAGAGGTACTGGAGCTGGTTAAGAAGGATTCCAGGTTGTCCACAGTTACTGCAGTGAACATCTGGACTGATGGTCCAAGCAGTCAGTTTAAGAACAAGTATATATTTAATTTGTTGCCGAAACTGTCTGCAATGTACGGTTTGTGTATTTGTTGGCACTACTTCGCCACGAGCCATGGCAAGGGCCCAGTGGACGCACTTGGTGGTAACGCTAAGCGCCTTGTTCACAGACAGGTGATGTCGAGACAGACTGTTATTACCGATGCTGCGTCTTTTTGTGACGCAGTGAGACGCGCAAGCAGCAACATCTTGATCTATTGTATGCCTGAAGAAGAAATCGCTAGTAGATGCGCTAGTCTCTGCGTCGATGACATATGGAGAGATGCAATTCCTGTTCGAGGAACGATGAACATGCACTGCGTTAATGCCATTGGCAATGCGATACATTGCCAGTTTTATGGCACCTCTGGCAACGTCAAGATCTACGAGATTCCACCTACTATCGCAGAACAACAGACTTCAGTATCAGACCCACCAGCAGCAACAGCAGAACCAGCAGTGGCAGCCCTAGAACAACCAACGGTAGCAACAGAAGCACAGGCTTCAGCAGAAAGAACAGAAGTAACAGGACGCAAGCGTAGACAGCCAGCGTACCATAGGACTGGAGGGAATCACACAAAACATCTGAATGAACATGAAAAACGCAAGAAGACTGGTGGTCAGAGTCGGAGATTTACAAAACAGTCTGCTGCCAAAACAGGTTTAGCATGACTTAATCTAAAGTGATTTGTTAGCCTATCTGTTTGCTTCTAACACCTATAAATTATCCAAAGTCATGGAAATAATGATATTATAATATAAGGTTTTTGATGAAATATTGCAAACTGAAGTCCTGTCGAATGTTCAGTGTGCATCACATTCAGGCGTACATGTGACACGAGTACGACAGACAACTATATTTATTAATGACTTACGGCTATATTTGGACTACTGGTACTTGCATAATTATAAGCGTATTGTTTGCTTTATTATTTCATTGGGATATGTGCTTTAGATGCGTCAACACGAAGAGCTGACGACCACACTCCATGCCACGTTTGTGGTATTGAATATGGCGACCCCAAGGATGAGAAACTGTACGAGCCGTGGATTATGTGTGCTACTTGTCGCATATGGGTCCATCAGTCATGTGGACTAGAGAATGGTATTGAGGACGATGACGGATCTTACCATTGTGTTACTTGTATCGCTTAAACAGTCACATTGCTGCTAATCATACTTTTGGTCCGAAAGTCAGTTTTGGTGCTACGTGACATGCAAACTGAATCAGTATTACCTTTCAGTATTACCTTTGTAGTTTGTAGTACTTTTCGGAGTCAGTACTTCATTGTTTGTGGTGCTAGCTGACGAGTACAAACAGTATTAGCTTTAACTTTTTGTTGCTGTATGTGCTGTGGTTTCTTTGATCATACGTGCAGTACGCATTTGAGAAACCGTGTTCGCGTCATTGATTAGCCTACTGTATTATGTTATGATTTCACAATTGATTATTAATTCAAACAAAGTTTAGAATACTGTTAAGTAAACACTGTCATGTAGGCCTGGCACTGGCAATTATAACGGCAAGTGCAGAAAAACAACGATAGCCGATGAGCTTATTCAGGCTCAGTTTGGCACAGGTGATTCCGTCACAGGCTTTATGTGAGTCCGTCACGGTTGTTTACGGACAACTGCAAAGAAAATTTGTGAGTGATCACTACTAGGAGTATTGCTTTTTGAACACTATCAGTCCTGTGTTTTATTGTAACAAAAATAACGGTTAGCACTGTGTTATGTTAGCAGAGAATCTATGTAACACAACAACACTTGAAACTGCAGGTTTAAAAGTTAAGTGATTCCGTCACGCTAATTTAGGGAAAGCAATAAAATCTGTATATAATGTATGCATAAGTTTTATTGCATTCTTTGATGTTCTGATAGAAACACAAACCCAACAGTGTAATATCCGCCATAAAGATTAGACATGCACATAGGCACCATCCATCCACAGGATTCATTAGTTCGTCAGAAGTTGTGCAAATGGTAATTCCGTCACGATGGAATGCATGTATAGGCTATACTGGATTCCTCGATTCCTGGATTCTACTGAGGGTGGTGATCTCCCATCTGAATTTCGCCATCATATTTGGAATGAAAAACTGGAATGATTGAGAGCTGATAAAGTTTGATGCTGTGTTTAGTGTTTACCGTTTTGGGGTACGAGTGTGCAACAGACTGCCAGACAGACAGACAGACAAAATTACCGTAGCATAGGCCTGTAACGCGTGTCGCGCGGGAAAAAAAACCTGCCACTTTTTGAATGCTGCCACCTCGCAGCCTGCATATCAAATATCAACGTCTATGCCTAACGTCTTCGCAGTATGCAAATAACACAGTCAAATAACACGTACAGTAAACAATGTTATCCAGTCACGGACCTTTCTGCTAAGATGTACATGTAGGTACTTTTAACTAGACGGTATATTCACGTCATATTTCTGTCCATATTGCTCATCGCTAAAGTGAGACGGACAGTATTCAATGGGCGTCAGGTGACGGTCTGTACTGGCCGTTTCAGGTAATACGGTTATTGTGTTGCCAGTGAAGACTGAAGATGGCTTGCAAGACGTAGACGAGTTCATTTCCCTCGACGATTGTCCTGCATGAACGGATCATTACTGCTTCGGCGACAACCTCGGAAGCAGACGTCGAGCATTCATGTCGTATGGAAGACAATATCAGTCAACTACTTGAGGTCCATATAATGACATGTAGGCTACATGAAGTCTGTCAAAATGACTTTTGGACGTCACTCAAGATCATCAACTATGACATGGTCGATTATCACATGACTTTATTAGTGGGCTACACTCCATTGTAAGTATAACATTATTCACCAAAGAATGGCAGATTCGTACAGTAAGAAAATCAAACAATATAAATACAGTAGATGTAGGTAAGGTAATGAATTGTAAACTACTGTAGTCTGTAAAGTATGAAATGAAATATTCATGGTTTGTCCGTTTTTCCGTCTGTCCGTTTGTGTGAAACGCGCTTAAGCTGTGAGTAAACAGAGAACTTTTTGCATAATTTACAGTGTCCCGAAAAAAGCGCCCCCCCCCCTAAGTAAAGTACAGTAACACTCATAACACAGAACAGAAATCATTGAAAATTACTGAGAACACACTGACATTCATTTGAACATTGTGTGCTAAATTGTGAGTACAGTTTCGGAATCGTGATATTATTATTTGCTTTCAGCAACACACCAAAAATGCAATTTTCCAAAACGAAACTATCCAATGAACAGTCTGCAAAGCAATCATGGTTACAAACGGTGTTCAAAATGTCCACCGTCAGCGTTCACACACTCTCGCAGTCGAGTACGATACTGATAACCATGCTGTTTTGACAACGTGAAAAGTGCATCAGTGTTGATCAGAGCCATAGTCTAGATAGATTCTATCTATGGCTCTGGTGTTGATGTCAGAGTGAGCAATATTGACGTCAGTATGTAAACAATATTGGAAACTGCAATTTTTGAGTACCAATTTATAATTGCTAATATTTCAATGATGGTAAGCCAGAAATTATCTCGAAAATTCGTCACTTTATCGAAATTAGACACTTATTTACTCTGTTAAATGATAACTAAATAAAGTTCTGTATTTTTGAAGAAATTTAGACATTTATTTAGGGGGACACTTTTTTCGGGACACAGTGTATTTAAGACACCTGACAGTGATAGGCCAGAGATCTTATCGGATCGGGAACTTATCATCGAAAAACATGTTTTTTGAGACAGTGTAGATTATCGGTTGCGCGGAGATAACTTCCTCCCCTCGGAGGTTACCCCGGTCCCCCTATAGTCGGATGGGGTCAGGAGTACGGGTTAATGCCAGTTTAGAGCACTCTAGGGAGTAATCTCCAACAGGAATACATTCTAATACATCCAGAGAATGTTATCTCATGGATTTGAATCAGCTCTTGTCGGATAGTCGTACAAAGCGTAGTCAGTGTGTCGGCCCGGTGAGATGGGCAATAACTCCACAAGCAAACGATGACGAGGATTGAATGCGGAGCCTAAGAGCACTGCACAGCACGAGAGAAGTGCGTTATGTCGCCAGTACGTGGTCACGTGTTTGTTCAGCGTCGCATGAATTATTCATATTACTCGACCTACCAAATATCACGTGATTTTCACGTCACGTCGTGCTGTCGCGTGTCCGTACGGTGTTTGTAGCGGATACGGCTGGGCTGCTGACAAAGCGGCTGAATAACGTCCGTCATATTTAACGCACCAGTTGTCCAAAAAACGCGCACATCAGCTGCGCGGCTAATGCGTCGCCGCTTTATGCATTGAACAGCGGTATGCTAGCAAATATGGAGCTTGTAAATGTCATACAATTCTGAGATAATAATATCAATCAGCAGGTACGCGCGATATTCATATAGCAATTAGGCCCGTCCGTCTGTCACGCTCCGGCACTGTATGGAAACGGCTTAACATTATCATCGTACTTTCGTCAGCATATGGTAGCCACACCACTCTAGTTTTTGCACTAGGCCTACTAGTCTAATTTGCGAAATTCCAACTGGGTCACCACTTACGGGGCGTTGAATAAGATGGGGTTTGTAAGTTTCGCGATTTTCGAAAAATATCTGGCTATGGGAAACGATACAAGATAGGGTCATAGTTACTATGAAACGGTAATAAATCACATGCGCTATATCGAACAGTGACATGTCTGGTGACCCTGAGTAACTTTTGAAGGTCATTTTGGTGCGGGCGCGCGATCTGTTAGCGATAACTAAGTTTCTTGTCAGCATTGGTGCAGAAATGAAACCTAGTGCTACGTGCAAAAGCGCGCAATAAACCATACTTAGTCTTTAATATTAGCTAACAAAATAATTCATCTGAAGTGTACTGCAGGTAGACCTAACACAGAAATGCAAATAGATTGGGGAGTTTTACAAAAAGTGAGGCTACTTTTTGGTTGCTCACATGTGCAAAACACTTCAGTCAATTGCTGAACTTTTGTTAAGCTGATAACCAGTATAACTGACCTCATTATTAAGCCGCCGCTCGCGACAGCGAGAGCGGCTTGGTAAGTAAGTAATAGGCCTAAGTAAGTGCATCGGTGCTGTCCATCTGTTCGTCTGTGTGTTTGTCTGTCTGTTTTTTTTGTCTGTTCGTCTGTCGCCAAAATGCAAAATTTGCTAATTTTTGCATCTCAAACCTTATGGCAATACTCCGACTGGGACCCCGGTAACGGGGGCGTCGAATGCGCGGGGTATGAAAAAATCACGATTTTCGACCAATATCTTGCTTTATCTCCGAAATGATGCAAGTTAGAGCCATAGTTACTATGGAAGGCGAATACAAAACCGCACACAAGCTCTCGAATGGTGTCATTTCCAATGATCTTGAGTGACCCCGAAACTAGATTTCAAGGTCACGATATTATTCAACGTTAAATAACTCAAAAATGGTGCAAGATAGAGCAATACTTACAATGGCCAACCAATAGAAAGTCGTATATGGTTTATCAAACGGCGACGTTTTCAATGACCTTGAACAATCCCTAACCCAAGTTTTCAAGGTCACGCCATTACTTGACGCCGAATATTTCATAAACGACTAAAGATACGGTCATAGTTGCTATAGAAGACGAATGGGAAACCATACCCAGGCTTTGGAGTGGTACCATTTTCAATGACCTTCAGTGACCCTTAATCCAGATTTCAAGGTCACGATATCAATTAACGTCAAGTAACTAGAAAATGGCACAAAATATAGCTACACTGCTACACTTACGATGGCAGACCAATAGTAACTCGTATAATATATTATGATTTATCGAACGGCGCCATGTTCAACGACCTTGAACGATTCTTATCCCGATTTCAAGGTCACACCATTATTTTATGCTGAATATCTAAGAATTGGTACGAGATATAGACATAGCTTCAATGGAATACTAATAGGTAGGCTACTTACACAATACACATGCCCTATTCAACAGTCATTTTGAATAACCTTGATGTGACATTGAGTGACTTAGCGAAATATTCAATGACACGAAACGTCGAGCGGTTTCTCTGCGAAGCTGAGCTACTTGTTGCTTCAATGGCGTTATACTGTAACGTTGTTTTGTTGCCAATAGCGATTTTATTACATTTACCGGCAAGCCTGCGCTCAGCGCAGCCATGTAAGTATTGTTTTTACTCAGTAGTCGAAAAACAGGTTTTTCGCCCCGCACGCAAATTTGGCACGGGGCCCTTGCCAAATTTCACGTTTATCGAGGCAGAAATGTGGGAATACAGCCCCCAAAACTGTCAAAATTTCGAATTTTGGCCATAAATTTGCCCCTCAGTATTCCCCCTCGTTTGCACAATTTTTACGAAATTCTCAGATTTTATACGCATCTATAGGTAGCTTTTAAGTTTTTAATTTGGTCGCTTTCGGGGACAAACAACCAAGTTATTAGCATTTTCTCGCGGCGGGGGCATTTTCCGCACAAATTTTCAATAGCCCATAGCGGCGAAACTACTGATCGGGTCAAAACAGTTAGGGGGTGCAAAAAAGGTACGGACCTCCTCTACTACCGTGCCAAGTATGGTAGGGATCGTGGGTCGCGCGCCGGCTGTAGACGAAAAAGTGTGATGTTTTTTTTTGTCTGTCTGTTTGTTTGTCACGCTTTGGAATTACAAAGTTTGTGATAACGGAAACGCTATGAAGTAGTATTAGTATCAAAACAGTTATAGTGTCATTGCATGCAGGAAGATTTGTAGTTGTGCACCTATACTCAACTTTTTCTGTGAACCCCCAAAATTTTTCCACAGGGGCAAATTTATACCAAAAATTGCGATTTTTTCGCGATTTTTGCGGCTGTAGAACGGTAAAATTTGGTATGACGATGCGGACCTGGGACTCCCTCCACCAAGCCAAATTTGATAAAGATCGCTTGAGGGGGTATACCCCTTTTAGGCAAATTTATTCTAAAAATTACCAATTTTGGCGATTTGGGGGAGGGTTGTAAGCCCACATTTTAAGAGTGACGGTGAAATTTACCGTGAGGGTACGGACCTGGGCCCCCCTCCCCCGCGCTTAATTTTATAAAAATCGCTTAAGGGGGTATACCGTTTTTGGGCAAATTTATACCAAAAAGTACCAATTTCAGCGATTTGGGGGGCTTGTAAGCCCACATTTTAAGAGTGACAGCGGTGAAATTTGGCGTGAGGGTACGGAACTGCGACACCCTACCCCGCGCTTCATTTTGTAGAAATCGCTGGGGGATTTCTCCCTTAAGGGAAAATTATTACCAAAAAATCGAAATTTTGGCGATTTTTAGCTAGGTTACTTAAGCCCACATGTCTATACCAATAATATATACATCTTTATTCATCATAATATGATAGAAAGAACTGAACAAAAGGTACAGCAGAAATCAACACACAAAAAAAGAAAGAAAAAAAACAACAATAGAACAAGTTACACAAATTTACATATAACATTTTCATGAAAATGGTGGGACTAATAGGAATCCATTAAAAAAAATGTTCGTCAAAATAGCTGAATGGGGCCTGCTGGTATTGCATTGCCTCGAAGGTGATGCATGTAATTGCTTTCTAGTTTGAATGCACTGTGTACCACAATAGTGGACGTACAGAACATACCGGTACTTAAAAATAAAAAAAAACTTTGTTTTGTACAACTGAAAAGTTGTGAAAATAAGGTTTACAGATGTGTTTGGAGCGAAACACCTCTGAAGTGTGCCAAAAAATCGTACAAATCAGTCGAGGGGTTTTACAGATACGAGCAATTAAAGAAAGTGGCCTCACTTTTTTGGGTAACCCTGTATATCAACAGATCATCATCATCATCATCATAAAAGAACAGATTAAGGTGACGTAATTGTCAGAAGACTGCTAGGGCACCTTACAGACACGAAAAACCGAAACGACGTGTGTTACAGCATCGACAAGTAGCCTAAATGGAAAGTCAGACACGGCCGGAGCTGGTAATGTAATGTAGTGCATTTGTATTTGTAATGTTGAAATAAGAAACAAAGTTTTGTATCAGAACCAAAATGTATTCAGGAAATTACACATTTGTATCGTCAATTCGACAACTGCAGGTCTTTTTATGCGAGGCATATGGTCATTATAGCTTTCAACTAAAAATCTACTCGATCCAAAGGGGTCGAGAATGATGCCTCCGCCAGGTTTCCAAATCTATCTTCGGCCTTGTGTAAACTTTACGTTTGACCTGCTGACCCCCGAATGTTGAACTTACATACCCTTGCCCTGTGGACCGCTTGGCGCCAAAAACGTGTTCACAAATTTGACCATCATTATCATCATCATCATCATCATCATCATCATCATCATCATCATTAGGGCATTTATAGGGCGCCTATTATTAATAGAACACAAGCGCCTAAAGACGTATGCCGTTTGTCCGTCCGTCACACGCCGGTATTCTTTCGAAACGACTAAACATATCTTTTAAACTTTTTTTTCACCGTCGGGTAGCCACACCATTTTATTTTTTACACACCAAACGGTATGGCAATATTCCGACGGGGCCCTAACGGTTTCGTCGAATTTTGAGTTGAGTGTTATGAAACATCGCCATATTTTCGACCAATATCTAGTTTTATCTCGGAAATGATACAAGACAGAGCCATAGTTACTATGGAAGGCAAATAGAAAACGGTATATCCAGTCTTTCGAATGATAGCATAGCAGTTTCAATGACCTTGAGTAAACCCAGATGTCAAGGTCATGATATTCAATGCAAAGTAACATGAAAATGGCACAAGATGGCCGACAGATAAAAAGTCGTAATACGGTATCGAACAGCGCCATTTTCAATCACCTTGAACGACCCAAAACCCTAAATTCAAGGTCACGCCATTTTTTTGACGCTAAGTATCTCAGAAAGGGCAATAATACGGCCATAGTTGCTACAAAATGCGAATAGGAAACTATACCCAAGCTATCGAATAGTATTATTTCGAATGATCTTGACTGAGTGACTTCTATTAACCGACATTTCAAGGTCATGATATTATTCAAAGTCAAATACATATAACTCGAAACGATAGATTTTCGAATGCTGGGGTGTATGACACATCGCTATTATCGAAAATATCTAGGTTTATCTCGGAAATGATACAAGACGGACGGACAGACAGACAGACAAAATACCGATATCACGCGTCATTACTGTATTGCTGCGAGGAGTGGACGCGCGATAAAAATTACAAGAAGCTCAGCTGTCGCAGAGAGACCGCGCGACGCTTCGTGTTATTGTAGGGCGTGTGTAAGTCCTTATTAATATTCCATTAAAACTCTCTGTACCTCGTACCATTTCTGAGATATTCAGCGTCAAAGAATGGAGTAACCTTGAAACCGGGGTAAGGGTCGTTCAAGGTTATTGAAAATGGCACCGTTCGATAGACCATATACGACTTTCTATTGGTCGGCCGTCGTAACTATAGCTCCATGTTGTACCATTTACAAGTTATTTGACATTGAATAATCGTGACATTGAAAAGGTCACTGAAAGTCATTCAAACCGGTACCATTCGAAAGCTTGGGTGCGGTTTCCTATTCGCCTTCCATAGTAACTATGGCCGTATCTTTAACCGTTTATCAGATATTCAGCGTCAAAAAAATAGCGTGACCTTAAAAATTGGGTTAGTGGTTGTTCAAGGTCATTGAAACTGGCGCCGTTCGATAGACCATACGACTTTCTATTGGTAAGACATTGTAAATATAGCTCTATCTCGTACCGTTTTTGAGTTATACACATACATACATACATAACAATTTGTATAGCGCGCTGCGTCGACAGTACTGAGTACATGTCGAATCAGAGGCGCTGGAGGCAGTCGCTAGGCGACCAACTATTGGCTAGCAAAGTAATAAGTTTTCAGGTTGCGCTTAAAGCTGTCCAGTGAAGGAGATTGTCTGACCGCAAGCGGTGGGCCATTCCAGATTCTAGGTGCAGAATAGGAAAATGATCTTTGTCCAAAACTGCTGTTGCAGCGTGGTACTGTTATCAGATTTTGACTGACTGAACGGAGAGACCGATGAGGCTAATAAGGTGTTAATAGAGAAGATAGGTAAGTGGATTGACCAAAGGTAACTGACTGATATGTAAGCGTTGCAATTTTTGAATTCAATCCGCTTGGGAACAGGAAGCCAGTGAAGTTGTGACAGAAGGGATGTAGATGGACTGGATTGATATCTAGAAGTACCACTCTGGCAAGACAGTTTTGAACGCGCTGAAGTTTGTTTATGTTACTGCTGGAGATTCCAAGAAGTAATAATAATAATAATAATAATAACTAGATGCTGGCATGTGACGATATCATGCCAACCGGATGGACGCCCGCCGCAGCCA
>Ga0209338_1000466_pt1 | contig 12714 bp, 6 predicted proteins | sample OlaalgELextract1_FD_187374 | JGI IMG/M metagenome (GOLD analysis project Ga0209338, IMG submission 187374) | Olavius algarvensis symbiont microbial communities from Tuscany, Italy - Type A ELBA extract 1 (SPAdes) (version 2) | ecosystem: Host-associated > Annelida > Digestive system >... | reverse complement strand
CCAAAAATCATCCCGATCGCTTAAGCCGTTTGGCCACAATCCACCAACGTTACAGACGGACGGACGGACGGACGGATTTCCTATGGCATAGGCCTGACTTAACGGTCGGCCAAAAATCAGTACTGATTTTTGTTTGTTGCAGTGAACTAACGGACATATCGTTATTGGCATCATATGTTCATTTACGTTACGTGGATCTGTCAGGAAATAACCTGCGTGACGTGTCCGCATTGAATTCTTTGTCACATCTTCTAGCCATTCAACTCAGTAACAACAAGCTGACGAATGCCGATGTGCCAACCAACTTGCCATATTTGCAAACAGCCAGCTTCGCAGGCAACAGGATTCAAAGCCTTGCTGGCATATATCATCCTGTTCTAGAGTCACTAAACCTAAATTGTAAGATGGCACTTATATATAATATAGATACACTGTGGCTGTATGCCAAACTGTATACAGTCGCAACTTATATAATTATGCTTAATGTATTTATGATTGTCATATTGTACTTACGCATGTTATAGTTAGAAGGATATTTGTATAACAGATTGAAAGAAAGGATAATCAGCCATTTGAGGTGACATATTTGTTCTAAACATTTTTCAGCTGTAACTTTTACTTGTAACATATTGTACACAGCAAATTACAAGCAATTACAAGTGCAGATGATGTAAGTCGGGATTCTTACCTTTCGCGAAAGTGACATTAGCTGGGCTTGTAGCCGGTCCAGTGCTCGAGGCCATATTAAGTTTGACCCAATGCATTATACCCCAGGCCAGGAAGTTTGTACTGAGTAGATGTTGTGCATCTGTCTTAATTACAGCTAGGTTTATGTAATTAGATGGTGTGTGTGTGTGTTGCAACTTGCAAAGGTTTTGTGGGCTTGTGTAGGGATGTAGGTGGCTTGTTGGAGGTTTTGGAGGCCCAAGCAGTGCTTGTTTTCTCTGAGACAAAACTGTGCGACCTGTCCATATGCCTGCCTCACCAGGACTCCCGACAGCACCCCAAACCGGTAGTCATACACTAAGGCATTCAACATACCAGCCTGGAGTCTAGTGAGCCTGTCCCTCTCCAAGTGAGCACACAGCCATCCTACCCAGGCCAGATCTCAAATCACCCCTGGCCTACCTGACTTTAGCCAAGAGTGCCGATCCACCTGGCCTAAGTAGGATCTTCAGCCACACAATGGCATCCTCAGTTTTAACACAGCTTATTTCATTACAGTAAGTGAGTTGAGTGACATTAGCTGGGTGTCTCGTGAACGATATGTGCATATATTTAAACAGAACCATCGACAATCAGTAAACTTGTTGTTAACTTTTAAAAACGTTAGTAGCAAAAGTTTAACTGCAATCATGAAAGTTAACTAAAAAGTGTAGCTACATTTATTCCAACTGTTTATAGTTTAACTTTTAAAATTAGTAAGTATCTCATCATAATCAGTGCCACCTGGCAAAAGTCAGGATAATCAAAAGCACATTTTGTGTGCATTTTGCAGTGTTTTGCAGATAGACTTAGTAGCCGATAACAGTCTCAGTCACGACAGCACTGGATATGTCGGATACTGAAGAGCATTGTAGTGATTGTTCATTCTGGGCATTCTGTAACAGATAATGAAGTGACACTATTGTCTGAGCTCGAACCAGACAAGTTACGTCGACTGCATACGCTGGAGCTGAGAGGCAACAAGCTGACGTCAGTTGCAGCGCTTTGCTTACCGAGTCTCAAGAACCTTTATCTAGTCAGTCTGATGAACGTTTCTCGTACTTAGTTAAACCTTGATTGTAATGTTTTATTTCAACAGATATATAGTGGTGCTGATTTTGTTGTGATATTGATTGCTGGCTAGTTCAACACTCCAAGAGTGATCTAACAATATGTTTACCAAGGATCTCATCTGGTGAGGTTTATTTTCGGTCGACTATGTGCAGTTTTATGACATCAATATAAGGGGCATCCATTTATGATGTCTACACAATTTCAGCAAAATTTGACCCCCTCACCCTTCTTCACATGCATCCACATTAGCCTTTAAGCCCCCCTTTTTTCCCCATTGTGAACGTCCACAAAAAATTTCAACTTCGTTAGGCGAAAGTATCGGCATTCATAAAACTGAATTACCACTAAACCATGTTATTTATGAAATATACACTGTGAGTCAAAAAAACTGGGGCTTTTTTCATTTGAGCATAACTTTGACAAAATAGTGTCAGATTTTAATAATTATTTCACTGTTTCAGACAAAAATTAACTGCGACGAAGTGTACCCTAGATCTACCACCGCACCCCAAATCTGTTAGTTCACTACCTTGTAAAATGCAATAGTACCACTAAAAATATTTTCACTGTGGACGTCATAATGGCTTTGACCCCTCCCCCTTCCCCTGTCCACACGCGTCCACTTCTGGCTGAACCCCCTCCCCTCTGTGTGTACGTCATAAATGGGTGGTCCCTAATGATATTCTGTTTCTTTATAACTTTGTTATTACAGGAAATGCTTGCGGCTGTCATCACATATTCCAAATAGACAGGATTATGCAATTAAATTTGCGAGGTGGCAAGCACCCTGCAGTGGGGCACGGGGCAAGATCTGCTGTGCACTGCACCGCTTGTTTTTGTTGGTTTGGAGCAAAGAACCAATTGGCATGCTCTAAAAACATGATAAAATTTATGTCATCGTGATTAGCAGTATGAAGTCAGCAGTCAGAGGGGTGCAGTACATATTTGTATTTGAGCGGTGTAATAATTTTGTTGTACGTTAAATTCAGATCGAAACGTTTGATGTTGTCATTGCACTGTTTAATAAATACAAGTAGCTCAGCTGTCGCAGAGAGACCACGCGACGCTTCGTATTATTGAATATTTCGCCAAGTCACTCAAGGTCATTAGAAATGACACTGTTGAGTAGGGCGTGTGTAAGTCGCTATTAGTATTCCATTGAAATTATGTTTGTGTGCGGAGATATACAGCATCAAAGAATGGCGTGACCTTGAAACGGGGGGGTAGGGATCTTTCAAGGTCAATGAAAACGGTGCCGTTCGATGGATCATATAAGACTTTCTATGGGTCCACCATTGTAAATATGGCTCTATCTTGCACCGTTTTTGAGTTACTTGATGTTGAATAATATTGTGACCTTAATATCTATCTGAGTTAAAGGTCACTCAAGGTCATTCAAACTGGTCTGGTACCATTCGAAAGCTTTGGTGCGGTTTCCTGTTCGCCTTCCATAGTAACTATAGCTCTATCTTGCACCATTTCTGAGATAAACTGAGATATTGGTCGAAAATCGTTTTTTTCATACCTCCTTGCATTTGACGCCTCTGCTAGGTGGGTCCCCATCGGACTATTGCCATCCCGTTTGGTGTGGAAAAACTAAAATGGTGGGGCTACCCGATAGTAAAAATTTTTTAAAGATATGTATAACCGTTTAAGACAGAATACTGGCATGTGACAGATGGACGGACAGACAGACAGACGGACAGACAGACAGACATCTTGCCGCGGCATAGTACACGCTATGCATACGCGTCGCACGGTAAAAACGTGCATTCCGTTCAAGTTGGTAGCTGCAATCACTATAAATCTACTAATCTGGATTAGTAAATTTGTCTATAAGGGGATTTGTACGTACCTACTATTAGGGTGCTAATGAAAGATTGCCATATGCCCTGACAATTTAGCTTTCAGAGTTCAGAAATAAAGACACTGTTGCATTTATTAATGTAATTACGAAACAATTTTATTCTCATATCTGTATTACCAATTGCATTGTCATCGTATATGCAAACATTTTTTATCTCGAATTAGTCACTGTTTTTATTAAATTGTAGTTTATGAATTGGAAAGTAAGCAGTTAGGTGAAAGAAAATTATTAGAAATCTACTGTAAAAATACAGACAGCTAACTTAGAGTACAGGCGTGTTTAAGTTAGCTACCGATACTTCACCTTAACTTTTTAGTTGTTAATAAAATTGCAGAATTTAAAAATATAAAATAATTGCAGGAAACATTTATTGTTGATATTATAATTGCAGGAAACATTTATTGTGGATATTATTTACAGGCTGCAAATGAAATTACGAGCCTCGAAGGAATGGATCAGCTTGAAAATTTGACAGTGCTGCACCTGCGTGAAAACCAAATTCAAACACTGGATGGTTTTTCGGAAAACCTAAAACATCTCAAGTATATAAATCTAAGGTACGGGACAGTGCTGGAGCCTGGACTGCTGGTGTTAGGAAACATTTTCTCGCATCACTGTGTCTGATGTTTTGTTTGTCTTTAGTGCTGTATGAATTATGCTTGACTTAGTGCTTGCTCTACGTCGAGTTGGGTTAGCACCAAGATGAGTGATGGCTTGTGGATATACCATTTGTTTAACGTTACCGATCACACAAACCAACTCAGCCTGGCCATCCCTCTGTGACAGGCACAGTGTGTAGTGACAATTGCTATGCTGACTGCTTTGGAAGATGCGTCATGTTATATAACACAGTAGCCTCTGTGTCTGGGATTGCCAGTATTTTGCCTTACAGCTTAATAGCGCAAATAGCCACATCACCAAAAATCATTTTCTGTGAGCTGATTTTCAGATTCCGCAATTTTTTTTCTGCAACAGCCAGTTTTCTTTGTTTGTGTCGGTGATACACAATAACATTCATGCAATTGACTGCCAGCCATTTTGCTTAAAACGTCCCAACAAAAAAGCAATCTAAATACAGCTGTCCAGCTCTCAGTTTTAGTTGCCACTGAGTTCAACCATCATTAAAGTTTCAGTAAAAAATTATTTAAAAAATCAGTGTTTTGACCATGTCGTCTGACATGTTCAATTGTTCATACATTTGTCATCAAAACTCACAGTGGTCAAGAAAGGAGACCAGCAGCTTACCAGTGACCATTGGATCCAGGACATTTCTTCTTACTCTTTCTCCACTTTTTGCCACGCGATGCTATGCATAAGTGCGGCCTATGCGGCTATGCCGTCATGCTGCAGTGTCTGTCCGTCCGTCCGTCGTCACGTCGTCCGTCTGTCCGTCCATCACGTTCATGGATTCTGTCAAAACGAATAAACATATCTTCAAAATTTTTTCACCGTTGGGTAGCCACACCATTCTAGTTTTTTTCGTGTCAAACCTTATGGCAATATTCCGACGGGGACCCCGCATAGTGCACGTGGGGTAGGCAAAAATCACAATTCTCGACGAACAGCTGGCTATCGATTGATGACTGATGCAATGCGATCAACAATTGACGGTCGTCGGTGCAGTAGTGTATAACAGTTACGATGCACGTCTGTTTATGGCACAGACCGCCACACATCAGTGAATATGCCAAAGAGAACGGAACAGATTAATTGTACGCAGCGCTAAATTGACGCCGAAGTAACCAGTAACAGAAGATTGCGCTATACGTGTTGTAGCGTTGTGGCCTACTACTGAAGCTAACTACTGACAGACACGAAGCATCGCACAGCCTGCTGTGACAGCAGCACTTCTTGACCTTACTCTGTACAGTTTTGGTAATGTTCTTGTTTAGATAATAATCTAAATATAACATTTATGGATGAAAAAGATAACAGTTTTGAAATGCATCACTGTGTGATTTTGCAGGGCAAACCTCATTGCAGACGTGAAAGAAACGAAAAAGCTACAGCGGCTGCCAGCACTGAAAGCTGTCGTCTTACTTGGTAAAGTAATCTCACTAGTGAAACGCTTGTATCTTTGTCACACACACATAGTCGGCTAGTTTCCTCCAAAATGTCAGTTGTTTTTGATCGTATATCTGTTGTCTTTTCTAAGACAAGAAGATCAAGGAGACGTGTTTTTATAGTCTTTATTTTTGCTACGTTATTGCATTGCTTATTATTAGTTGTAGCTCTGCCAGTCTTCATTCTGCAGGCATAATACAACCTATCTGTGTTTAATGTGCACTGTGCAGTAACTAACCGACATCATCTGACATGTTCATAGTTTTTTGATATTTTTTAGTTTTTGTTATTAAGACATCTACTTTTTTTATTAACAATAGTTTTTGTATTTGTGAACTAGAAAAATACTGCAAGTAGAACAGATGTCACTGTTCCTGTTATATTAATGCCTGGCCAAGGCATGACTCCAAAGTATCAGTGAAATCCTGACACACTAAAATCATGCCTTGGATTCTTAATTCTGTGAGTCACAACACACTGTGACTCGACAGATACAAGACAGACGTTCCTATTAATTTTGCCATACGTTTAGTCTGCAAAAATTTTATCTTGGGCTAGGCGTTAATATTATAACAGGAACAGTGATATCTATTCTACTTCCAGTATTTTCTAATAACCGATTATGAAAACTGTTGTTACTAAAAAAAGTAGTTGTCTTAACACAGGCCAGGCCAGCAGCATGATTTCCTGTGGGCAACTCAATTTCTTTGCAGAAATGCAGTAGTTTACAGGGTGGGCAACTCCATTATACAGATGCTGCTGCAGGCATCAAATGAGTGCTAGTTTTTGGTACTAGTTTAGTGGAAAATCCATTGTCAGCTGATTTATCACGTATGGATTACCACTAGCACTGCAATTTTTACTGCGCGACACGTGTGCACAATGAGGACTATGCCGTGGCAAGATGTCTGTCAGTCCTTCACATGCTGGTGTTCTGTTGAAACAACTAAACATATCCTCAAACTTTTTCACCATAGGGTAGCCACACCATTCTAGTTTTTCCACACCAAAGATTATGGCAATATTCCAATGGGGATGATGCAAGTTAGAGCCATAGTTTCTATGGAAGGCAAATATGAAACTGTAACCAAGCTCTCGAATGTTGCCATTTCCAATGATCTTGAGTGACCCGTAACCTATATTTCAAGGTCACGATTAACTCAAAAATGGTGCAAGATGGAGCTTTAGTTACAATGGCCGACCAATAGAAAGTTGTATATGGTCTGTCAAACGGCGCCATTTTCAATGTCCTTCAACAACCCCTGACCCAGTTTTCAACATCGCGCCATTCTTTGATGCTGAATATCTCACAAAGGGAATACTAATAGGGACTTACACACGCCCTACTCAAGGGTGTCATTTCGAATAACCTTGAGTGACTTAGCGAAATATTCAGTAACATGAAACGTCGCACAGTCTCTCTGTGACAGCTGCCAGCTTCTTGTTTCTGTTTGGGTTACCAACAGAAAATCCAGTATCTGAAGATAAGGACTACCGCCTCGAGGTCCTTGTGGCAGTTCAGCAACTGGACAGGCTTGACAAGGAGAAGTTTAATGATGAAGACAAAGAAGCAGCTGCAAGAATCCGCGAAGAACGTGCAGAAGAAGAACTGCTGCTGGTTTGTGGCTGATACGCCTTGCTGAGTTGATGAAAGTTTAGACACCAGTGTATTTAATAGAAATACTGTGCTGTAAAATGTAAAAACAAAATTGTCAAACCATAGCTTCCATGTGGCATGCAATTCTCAGCTTTTTAGAACGGATCTTTTCAGTCTGGGTTACTTTTGCCACGGGGGATTACTGGGCCATAACTAATAGCATCAAAGCACTGAAAGCAGCGCTGGCATTATAAACACGGTTTATAAAACGACAAGAAATTAAACAGGTTCAGACAATTCTGCCTGCGGCACCCATGGGGGCTCTAGGTCACAGGTTCTCCATGATTTTTAAGGGTCAATAGGCTTGGAAATGAGAATCTATACTCATGCCTTCCTTAGCAGCAAGGCACCCCATCAGCTTTACGGACCCTGACTGCCACCCGCACAGCAATGACGTAGCAAGGTGGTATGTTTTCAGTGGTGTAACTTGTGGATGTGTTTGTCAACAGCAACACTCTTGAACCGTTTAGAGATATCATGAAATTTTTATGGGAGCAAGATATCGTCAAAAGCTTGGACGAGTACAAAAATGGCTGCATTCCGATACACTGCAGCACGTGGGTGGTGATACAACGTCTCTGATGTTCTAGTAGTTGATACGTCATGTTAAATGCAACCAGCAGTATAGTACAGGATCATAACCAACCGGGATATACTGCTTCTTAGGTCTGTGGGGCATCGGCCTATGGCAGGCTAAGAATTGAACTTGTTACAGTGAAATGTGTAACTGCAGCAGACACAAGAAGCAGAAGAAGAAGAAGAAGCAAAGCATAATGTGACAGAAGAAACTGCAGCTGAAAATACGTTGACGCCAGTCACTGAGGAATAACAGAACAGTTGCCGATTTATCAAATTACACGCTTGTCTGATAAAATGCTGACCATTTTTGTCACTAGCCGACGTTCATGGTTGCTGTTCAGCTGTAATTATTACCTCCGTCAACAAGGCGGAAGTCATGTGATCGTTCTGTCTGTCACTCTGTCACTGTTATTCTGTAAACAGGATAACTGACGAATGCGGAAACGGACGTCGACCAAACTTGGCAGGCATGAGCAAGGGGTGACCCTCTAGAAGTGATTAACTTTTGGTGGTGATCCGGATCTGCATGTGGATTCCGGATCACGTTTTCATTTTCTTCAGTATTGCAGAATAGGGTATTTTTTTGGACATTTGTTAGCATTTCTCATACAATCAACGGCCGATTTGTATCATACTTGGCGAAATGACTGACGCCGACAAGATAATGCATCCACAACATTTTGGGACAGATCCGACAGACGTTTGGATCTGGATTTGGATTAATCCGAAAATCCGGATTCGAATCCCGGATCATTTTTGGTTGAAGTTTTGGCATTGGTGGAGGTATTTGCTCTCCGAGTACCCTTGTTGTGGATGTGTTGTGCTGTATTAACTCTGCCAAAGAACAACATTATTTCATGTTAAACATATGTTAGCCTAGTACTGGCTTCTCGCTGATAACACCAGCATCCACTGTGTACAAGTTTGAATGAATAAAGTCACTGAATGTAGAACATAATAGCAATATGTATTACTGTGACTGGTACCAGTCTGTCATTGTACATGTGGTAAAATGAGATGATTTCTCGACTTTGGCAGTTTTGGTAACGTGATGGCCTTGGGTATCATGGACTGCTTGCATTACCGTTTACAGTGACTATGCTGTCTATCACCCAGACTTTTCACTGAAACCTTCACGTTCAGCACGTTCAAGTTTAACTTCAGTTAATGGACTACAATAGCAGTTTAGACATTTTCGTTCTTGTAACTTCTTGTGAACTGTAGTTAACACGTCGACCCTTGTACAACTGAAGTGTTGGCAGGAACTGTCTCTGTCAGCAGGATCATTAAAACATTTATGTACGAGTTATGACATTTTTGGAAGGTACAATACACAGTCAATTGCCATTAATTCTGGGAGTGACAGCATCTGAATCCAGAACTTTTTTCACTTTGTTATCACATTCATTATGATTAACATTGCAAAATGGGGCGTTACCTCTTGCTAATTCTCATACGTAATGACGAGATGGCGCCACTCGCCTATACTGAGTAGTATATTGTGACTTTTGTGATTCTGTGGTGATTCTATACTCTGCACTGTCTGAATGCTATATTATTTAAGTAAAAGCTGAACAAAGACCTTGTATCAATCAATGGTCAATCATCATGTGGTCTATACAAATTACAGAATACAATTTACACTGAAAGTCATAACTGAATAAGCATTAAAACATTCCCACACTCCTAAAAAAAGTCAGCAGATGTTTAAAATGTATGCTACTTACGTGGAGTAAATATAGTACATAGAAACTGTGTTCTTGTAAAATACAGGAAGATATCATTGTTCACAGTACTTATATCTTGGTCACAACAGTGACTAATAGACAGCATCTATACAATTTTGCAACAGTCATTCTTGCATATAACACAGCATCATGTACGTGTACATGACAGGCATCAGTGCTGCAAATGTTTCACAGGAGCTAGATTCTGTTCCACTTCAAATACTGTATATAAACACTACAGTGTCACAGCCAGCCAACTAGACCCCCAATCTGCAATCTGAAAAAATACGGATGGCTGGAAAAAAATTCGGCTGATATGTTCGGATTAGCCAAATTATCACAGAAACTAAAAAATTCGGCTAAGATATAACCGATCACAAACATTTTGCGGCTAAATTTCATCTCATTCCAAACAATTTTGGCTGAGCTGTTGAACCTAAACTAAAATGATTGCCAATGTGAATGATGTACTGTTTCTTTGCTGTTACACAACCTGCATCCATATGTAATCACAAGAAGTTTTGAAATCACGAGAATGGTTTACTTCAAATAACATGCTAGTCACTTATTGGAGTGTTTATTTCACTTTATTATTCGAATATCCGTATTTTTCCGGCGGACAAGAATTTGGCGATGAATTCGGCTATCGTCGGTGGCTTGGAAGTCCACCGCCAACGCAAATGACTTAGAAGGTTCAGAACTATTACATCACTATCACAAGACGATCAACAATATCATGGGCATTATCTCTTGGCCTAGCCAACTGCAGCCTAGCGCAGTGATGGAGGCGGCGGCGGCTGTGCCGACAAACCTTCACGCTCCATCGCCAACTGATGTCGTATTGCGTCATGCTGCGCTGACATCTGCATCATCAGCTGTCAACCACAGCACCAACTTTGCGCTCTCTAACTAGCGTAGTATCACGTCTGCCAGTACACTAAAAGTGCAATTGCAAAAGACTGACTACAACACTACAAATATCCTCATCTTTCAGAATGTAATAAGTGCACAAGCAATCAAACGGCTGATGTAATATGTAAATATAAATTATTTTTAGTAGTATTTAAGTCGCTGCAGTTAACCCATTAATGGGTACATTACGTTAAAAAGTTGTGCTGCCTACGAATAGGTCCATGCAATGATGTCAACTGTGAGCGCTTGTGTTCTCTGTCTGGCACATTCCTGCCATGGACGAAGAGGTCAACTGGTCAACTATTAGGCATTTATCTCGTAAGTTCAAAACGTTTCAAAATCTGTACAGAACATTCTAGACGCTCCTATCGTGCAGCTGACACTATATTTGGAAGAATAGGGAGAATTGCCACTGAAGAAGTTCTCTTACATCTACTGCTAACCAAATGCGTGCCTATCTTGTTATATGGACTTGAAGCCTGCTCAATAAGGAAAACGGACTTAGATTCATTAGACTTTATCGTCAACAGATTCTTTATGAAACTGTTTCATACTAACAATACAGACACCGTCAAAGAATGTCAGATGTTTTTCTGTTTTGAAATGCCTAGTACTCTTCTCAAGAAACGGGTTAAAAAATCACCAGAATACTGTGTGTCAAATTGTAAATAATTTTAAGCCATATCTAAATGAATGAGTTATATTGTAGCGAAATGTTTGATATTTTCATGTCATGCATTGTATATAGGTTGTATAATTGTATAGTTAAGTTTATTTAACCATGTTGTTTATTTTGGTATAACTGTATAATTGCTACCGTTTTCAATGAATAAAGATGAATATATTAAAACCGCACAGACTGATGGTGATTGGTACACTCACCGTTGATGGCCGGGCTGTTACATTTGGTACAGCAAGGAGGGACCTGGGTGGACCGTGGCCCCGCCCAGTCACCTCCTCGCTGTACCAAATGTAACAGCCCACCCATCGACGGCCAGTGTACCAACTTATATTACTCTATGTGGCACTATAATTACCAGTGACCAACCATTAAAGGGTTAACTAGTTTTACAGACAAAGACCCAAACGCTGGCTGCTGCAAACAGCTTCATGTACCAGAACAAACAAGTATTATTATTATTATTATTCTTAAGAATGAATGTCATAGCAACATTATAGTCGATAGACTTCAAGGTTGCGGCCACAGCAAAAAGCTGCGGGAAGGTGAAAGTGAGTCACGCAGCAGTAAAGTCGTTTGACAGGCGCAGTGTCAGTTGTAGGAATGCTCGAACAGTTCAGTTTTCAGGCGGCGTCAAAAAATGTCCAGAGACTCGGAAGACTGCACTGCAGTTGGCAAACTGTTCCATACACGAGCTGCAGTTGAACTGAACGCACGGCCACCGATGGTCACGTGTTCGGTGTGAGGAACATCGAGCATGGCTGACGACGACGAGCTTAGACGATGCCGGTAACCAACGTTGCCGGTAACCAAGTATGGCACGTTTATGGCACCAAGAGTAAGCCCCCACCAGAAGCATAAATTTTACGGGGAGGGGGGGCAGGATGAAGTTTTTTAACAGGGAGAAAACATCTGGGACACCCTTGGTAGCAGCCTCTGCATTTCACACGACAGACAAAGGTGACAAACGAACAACCAGACAAATGGATGGTGAAATTTGTAAATATTTTGGTATTGATAAGGTAGAAGAATCAATTTGTCATTGTCAGGAAAATTTGTTAAGAGATATTCTGGATATAGTAACTCATTATGTCACTCGATACTCGCTAGGCTGCGATGTGTTAAATTACTAATTTTGTATTATTGTATTATAGTTTGTTTATTTTGTGTGGATTTTTACTTAATTTATGTTATCTTCTTTGCTACCATGTGATGGTGAATAAAGTTGTATATATTGCGTAAAGCTCCCGCTTTTGTGGCGGGGGCTAAGCAAGAGCAAATCTGCAAATGTTGACGTTGTCTTACCTGCTGGGCCAGGATTGCATCGGTGTTGTACGGTGGACGACTTAACATCTCGGCACACATGCGTTCATAATTCTGTGCCATTGCAACCAGTGGGTGTTCTTGACCTGACGGTACAAAGTGAGGCGGAAGTCCAGCTGGGACGGCT
>Ga0209338_1000463_pt1 | contig 12731 bp, 8 predicted proteins | sample OlaalgELextract1_FD_187374 | JGI IMG/M metagenome (GOLD analysis project Ga0209338, IMG submission 187374) | Olavius algarvensis symbiont microbial communities from Tuscany, Italy - Type A ELBA extract 1 (SPAdes) (version 2) | ecosystem: Host-associated > Annelida > Digestive system >... | reverse complement strand
CTGCCTCTGTCGGGTGGCAGGTAACTCTGTGAGATCCCATATGACATGCAGGCTCCCGTAGCGGTGAGGTGCTTCACTAACTGCTATACACTGCCTTTACCTTTTACCTTTACTACCGGTATTTGACCAGCCAACAGACGCATGAAATTTGATTACTTAATGCTGACGTGCAAATCGCTTCAATCAATATTCTTTGTCGTGCGCGGTTTGGTTAAACAACGAGTTTTTGGGTTGTAATGTCGTAAAATTACTGTAGTATCGTAAGACCTGTATCTCCAAAGGCGGTTTGCGTCATTAAACGCCTCAAGCGCCTCTATCTTCGGACCTAAAGGCGTCATACAAATCTGTTATTATTATTATTATTATTATTATTTGATGTTTATTTGCGTGTGAGCGATAGTTTGGGTTGTCCGGTGCGTATGAACACCACACCGGGGTCATGCCTAAAATCCGGCCCGGCCCAGCTGCCTAAATACCGTCCCGGCGAGGCCTAAAACCCGTCCCGGCCGGGCGGAGAGTGACCTGCCGTTGGCAGTGGCCGTGAAAGTGCGACTTGCGACAATCAAAGGATACCGCCCGCAGCAGGTGTTACTAAAAGCTGCTCCGGCTGGTCCGGCCCCAATTAATGCTCCGTGTGGTGGGGGGCCTGGGCGGGGGAGGGGGCGTGTGGCGAAACGTAACTGAATAAGCGTAAACTAACAACATATGGCATTAAAATTGATAACTTCGCAGTAAACGGAGACAAATAACGGATAAAGATTGCGCAACAACGACTGACGTCAGTCTCGTTCATTCTCGTTCTCGCGCAATGTCATATCCAGATTTAGCCTACTGCAGCAAGTGCTTTAGTCGACAACTATGATGAACAGCAATGTCATTAGTTGGGGCCGGAGCGGCCGGAGTGGCCGGAGCAGCTTTTAGTAACTAACACCGGCCCGCAGCCGGTATTAAAATTTCAATAACAAAAAGTTAACATTTCAGGAAGTACAAGAAATTTCACTGGCAGTTTTCCGCTTCATTAAACGTTCTTCACATTGTTTATAAATTTACTTTGAATCTTTTTTCTACAGACGACACTGGTGCACCAGAGGTGACTTCTCAGTCGACTGTTACATAGTGGTTACAGTCAGTGTTGACCTACAAGTGGCGACCTATTATGAACGACTCACTGAGCGACTACTTACTGTGTGTTGATCTACAGTGTGGACATCTTCAGTGCTGGAATCACGTACAAACAGACGTTCCAAGAAGAAACAACAACAACAATGGTATTACGTAATCGTGTCAGCGTGATCTGTTGGTCAGACGGCCAGGCTGGGAATGGGAGGACTCATCAAGCCAATTTGCTATTCCTATGCCTACAAGTCATTTGAAATATGGATATGGAGGCGAATGATGAAAGTACGATGGACTAGAATTCCGCCTAGGACAGATCTAGATGGAGTCAATGAAGATGGAAACCTGCAATATGGCAGAGCACTACAGACAGAGACCTACAAGGTTTTGTACTTGTAAAATGTAAATTATTGCTAATCTAACAGACACTGTAATTATGTCAGACGCATATGCATAGCACGGACTATACCATGGCAAGATGTCTGTCCATCCGTCTGTCACACTCCGATATCGAGTTGATAGAGCTATGTTTACAATGGCGGAATAGAAAGTTGTATGTGAATGTGATCTACTATTAAAAAAATGGTACTATCAATCAACCTTAACATACAGAATGCGGTGGCACCGACGCATCTATTTCGGCCGTCGCTTCGAAGGCGCCGCTTTGGCGGGCTTCCTGGTCGGGCCAGGTTTTAGGCTACGACATATATGTTGCTTCGCCGGGTCGGGCTGGTAATTAGTCTGCTGCGGCCGGGTTTCTCTGGGCCGGGCCGGGCCGGATTTTAGGCATGACCCCACACCGGACGGGCGGGGGTAAAGTGCGAGTCTGCGAGGTGGTAATCTGCGAGGTTTCAGTGCGAGGCGCCGGGTAATCTGCGAGGCTGGAATGTGTGAGGCACAACGGACGACAGTTTATTCTTAGTCTAGGCCCACTGTAACGTTATATGTTTGTTGTACATATGACAAGTTAGATTCATATTCAGATGGAAAGCCGAGAGCATTGTCGCACTTATTCAGTATTGTACCGCCTCTTGGGTCGGTTAGGGTTCAGGAGTACGGGTTAATGCCAGCAATAGCGAATAAGTGGTATAATACTCGGGCGGGGGTAAAATGCGGATGTGCGGATGTTCCAACGTGTAAAATGCGGATGTAGATGCGGGTAAAAACCGCATTTTACCCACACAAGTGACATGCTTCATAGCCGGTACTAGGCAATGCAAATCATTGAAAACTATTTAGGTTTACTGCAACAGTATACTTACGTGTTGTACACTGAATTTAGACAGACTCTCCAAAGTTGTCACAGTCACAGACCTGGCTAATAAGAAGCTCAGCTATTGCCGAGATAGTCAGTAGCATTGTCATCGACCATCGACCGGTTCCCTGCTACAGAGAGGGAGGGCGACCAGCTGCCTGCTACATATTGATCTTAATGATGATGATGCATTAAAGTATAACAAACTCGGTTATCACAAACAGGTCGCACTCTATATCATATAACAGCATAACAGTCAGTCTTGACGAATAGGACAGCAGGCAAAGCGGTATTGATTTTCAACATCTGCACCTCCGCACTTTACCCGTCACATCCGCAGATAATATCCGCAATATTTGTCCGCATTTTACACGTTGGAACATCCGAAGATCCGCACATCTGCATTTTACCTCTTTCCATCTGAATATGTGAATATGAATCTGAATATGAATCTAACTTGACATACGTGTTTGTTGTGTGCAGTGTCAAGATTCGGCACATCTCGAGATTGCCCTTGGGTATTTTTAGGATTGCGAAATGGCCCGCCCCCGTCATCTAGAGATAGTACGGGCGCTCCGATTGGCTGTTGTATTCGCCTTGGTATACGGCCGTTGTGATTGGAGGTTTCAACATTTATCAACATAATTATTTTTAATTTTTTTTTGCATAAATGTTCTTTGTTAAGTATTTTGAAAGCCATTTGAACATAATTGTACAAATTTCAATGTAAATGCGAAATAGAAAAGGCAACAAAAATTATCATAACAGGCCGGTGGAAGGAGTCTATGAACGCTCTCGCGGACAGTTAAGCATCCACGCAAACATCCAAACTACTGGGTACTGAAGCCTGCAGAAGTATGTCGCGATCATCGATCATCTGAAGGATCCATCGTCGAAATTAGAGACACATCTAAAGCACCGGGTGAAACGAAACAGTTGGGCAATTTTTGGACAATTTCAGGATTGTAAAACGACCCAGCTGTCTCGAGATGGCTGGGCCGTTTTGCGATCCTGAAATTACCCAAGACCAATCTCCGGATTATCCAAAATCCCAAAACTGCGCGCAACGTGTTCATTATCTGTGAAGTAAGCAATAAAGTATCTCATTTTTCGTACCAGACATACAGCAAACAATGAAAAATAAACGACTAAACTGCTACGCGAACACAAAATGAACTAGAAGGTACGTGCACTCTGTAGAGATGCAGATCCACGCCGACTCTCCAGTAACTGCCGAAGCAGCTGGGCCAGACGCTGCCGCAGCAGCAGCCACTACCGGGCAATTGCTTGTTCACACACTGCCAGCGCCCCCAAGTGAATGCATGAAGAACTAGTCTGCCACTTCGAAATTTCTGTTTCCCGCTGCTAAGCTGTCCGTAACCAAATTATGCCCACAATCAATACAGTTCTATCGACAACTGATAAGTACTATTGTGCCGACTTTTGAGCCATTCCGGTGTTTCGTTTTCTTGTAATTGTGATCACAAACAAACAAATAGACAAGGTGAAAACAATGTCTGTGCCGACCACCTCCGGTCGGTGCGTATAACTATAGCTATACCAACTGTGAGGCTTCTGCCGTTGCTTAGCTTGACGCCGACAAAGGTGATGCCAACAGTGGCGAGCGACGTCGGCTGAGCAACGACAGGACGGCAATGGACGAGCAGGCAGAGGGTCTTGCTAAAGAACGCCAGCAACACCCGCAATGCCAGCATGCATGTTAAAGCAAAATTCTTAAAGTGAAAATGCGAAAACTGGCAATAACCCGTAATCTTGACCGTATCCGTCCCACAAGGTGGGGTCCTGACCCTAACCGACCCACGAGGAGGAATTTTCGAAAACTGGCATTAACCCATACTTCTAAACCTAACTGATCCACCTCTGTCTTTTTGTTGCCCACAGTCGCCCACATGTCTGATGTATTTAGCATGCCTACATTGAACACACCGACCACAAAAGTTACAATTTGTATGGAATAGACAAGCTTATGTATATCTGGGCGCTCTAGTTTGCTACACAATCTCATGTGCCTACTCGCAAAGTCTAGGCCCCAGTCTCAAAACCTATGCATGCTTGCATATCCATTACATTTCTTGAATATTAAAAACTACACGCCCACGCCATTCACCGCCTATTATCTAACAAAGCGATCTGGAGATACACGTGCCCCCGGAATAGTGCCAATTTCGGTCAAAAAGGGGGTCATGTTTGGGGGGCTATTGCTCGGCTCCCCCTAAGGAGGATCCAAAACTTTTATGACGCACTACACAATAAACAGTGAAAATATGCCTAACATACAATAAAAGCAGAGATAGAAAAATTAATATAGATGGAATCATAGCTGTTGCCTTTATGATATTATTGTGTCGTTGTCTAATGCACTGTATTTTTTTTTTGTTTTAGCTTGTCAATGGAAGGTGGTAATGTGGCTGGCAATGGTGCTGCTGGGAAAGGCAATGGTGCTGGTGGGAATATTCCACGGAAACAACTGGTAATCTCAGTATATAATAAATAAACTGAAAATAGTTTTGCTTAGTCTAAGATGTTGCAATAATACAATCTAAAGCTTTATGGTGGTACTTTGCCAAGAGGCTGCACGACTGCATCTGTCATTGAAACCATGGCAATAGCCGTGCTATGTAGCTATGTCACATGGAAAAACTGTACTGGTGTACTAAATAGTAAATACAGTATTGCACATTGTACGTGAATAACTTGCACTGCTTTGCACATTATGTGTAGTGTGCTTGTCCATACGTATTTTCTTGATAATTGTGGGAATGGGTTGAAAACCCTAAGTTATGTTATGTAATGTAAGTGAGTATCATAGTAAACAGGTCCATTTTTGTGTTGGTGTTAATTTTTAGCTCCGTACGTCTGTCCGTATGTACTTCCATGCGGGCAGGGCAACGAAAGCTGAGCACCATCTTCATGGGGATCATTATTTGCATGTGTTTTGTGTATAAAGTTGTATAAGAAAATTGAAATGCAAGAGATAATATGAGTCAGAACACACGACTGTTCTAAACATATTTGCACAATACATTTATTGCCCGTGACTGAGGCAAAGCTACATAGCACAGTTATTGTCATGGTGTGACACTAGTGTGACACACAGACAGACAGACACACTGACACTGTCAGTGTGTCTGTCTGTCTGTGTGTCACACTCGTGATTGTGTCAAAACGGCCATATTTGCTATGAAAGTCGAATAGGAAATCATACCACCCTTTCCAATGGTACCATTTTCAATGACCTTGAGTGCCCGTAAATTTGATTTCGAGGTCACAACATTTTCAACTTCAAATAACTGGACAACGATACAACAAAGAGCCATACAAGTATACAACGAGAGAGTAATAGTAAGTGATATATAGTCTTTTTATTGATGCTATTGGGTCAATCCATTTGGAATGGGCCCAATTATGAAAACTTTTCCGGGTGACCATCTTCAAATTGCATGAAAATTTAATGGAGTGTTTTTGAACATGTAGGCACTGTGCAAAATGTTAGCTAAATATAGAACCATGAGATTTGCAGGATTTGTAGAACTTGTGGTACAGATGGATTAGAGAACTTACAACCAGGACTATATCTCTGTTAATTATTTGGATATTGTGTCCCAAACTTGGGCTTTCATAATGCTGAGAACTGACAGTCTGACAAAGTCCATTTTCGCCTGCTGATTACACCCCAAAACAGGCATAGGCTGTGGCTGTTTGAATGTATTCTTGCAGTATCTATGTCAGCCTTGTGGAAAGTTGATTTAGATGGCAAGTATTGCATGTAGTTCAACTGTAATATGTACTCAAATTGTGGTTCTTCATCGTTCTCCTCAAAGTAGGTACACATCTTGCAAAAAGCTTGTTCCTGGTCACTGTTAGTTGGCCGCCCAATGTTCTCTTACTCTCTGGTGCCAATTTATGCTGCCTGTGAATTACACGGAAGGTGCAAAAGTTTACATTACATGATTTATGGTATACACAATCTGCTGCATGAAGGTATCCGCCAAACAACTCAACTCGCCCTCGGACAGTAAATTCCCAATCATCATTACGTGATTTACAGAATAAACAGCATTTTTATGTAGCGTCCGCATACTGACTCACGATATTTATATAGCAAATCTGTCTGTCTGTCCGTCCGTCCATCCATTCGTCCGTCTGTCTGTCGGTGACGTTCCGTTATCAGATGAAAACGGCTTAACATATCGTCACAGTTTTTTTCCAGCATACGGTAGCCCAATCATTCTAGTTTTACCACCATTAAACATTTTCACGAAATTCCGACGGGGTCACTCTTTGTCTTTATTTATTTATTAAATCCCGGCGACATGTGTTATGAACTATCTCCAGCAGCTACAACGACGTTGTCACTTCTCTGTTCACTTGCACTGTTGATACCGTCAGCTCCTTTTTTTTCTTATTTTTACAACCTTATCATTTTCTATAGTCTACTTCTTGCAAATTACACATATTTACTGATCAGCATTCATCATTCAGTGTCTGAAACACAGAATGAAATGTGTTTTAAACCATATTTGTACAGAATAGTCATTACTATCAAAATAATTATGAAGTTAAGTCATATGACGTCGTGACGTCATCTTATCACTTATATATCCAAGCTAATACTTCATACTTGGCGGACAGCAACGTCACCGACAAGCTCCGATTGATTGATAATACTTCAGAATGATGGATACACTGCCGAGTAATGAGTTTAACTGCGTTTTTTTTGTCAAATTAATGGGTAGAACGAGATTTGTTGACCGGACCGAAGAAAACATTAACCATTTTTTAATAATGGCTGCCATCTTATTTTGACGTCACATGTAGGCCCTTTGTGATGGCCCAATTTTGTCCAACTTTTGATATGTTGCTCTCAGGACCCAATAATACTAAAAAATATCATAAAACGTTTTCGTGCATTTTTTTGAGGTTGGCCCATAAATCATATATTTTGACCCTACTAGTTGGCATTTTTTTCTGCGAAGGCCAGGTTTGCATTTCAGTAGGTGCTGCTGCAAATAAAACATCTTATGAGTTTGTTTAAAGTATGTCACAAGTCTTTCATTAGATTTAACCAGTCATCCTTCTGCATCAAATGTGTATAATTAATAGACTGCTATTGATTGGAACTTTGCCAGTTCTCGTATTTATTATTCATGTGATATGAATTTTTCACAGAAAGAACAAAGGGCAGTCTATATGAGACGGTACCGAGCTAAGATTGCAAATAAGCGCAAAAAAATTCGGGAACAACGAGATTTAAACGAAAGTCGCAGGAAACTGGCTGAAATTAGAAGGCGTGCAGTGGTCTCAGCACTTGATGAGGAAGCTATAAAAGGTCAGGGTTTGGGTAACACAAGTGGCGGTGATCATCATGTTGAACTGAATATGGAACTGGACCCTACCACATGTGAGCATAGTAGCAGTGACAGCAGTGACATTGTAGACACTGAGAGAGGCCCTCTGAAGTTGACTGACACTGATATTCTTGTCAAGAACCTGCGGTCATGGTTCAATCGACACAGCCCCAGCCACTGTTGCGTCAGTGATCTGCTTAAAATCCTAAAACTGTGGTTTGTCCAGTTGCCTGTGCATTCACGCACACTGCTTGGGACAAAGACAGATCTTGAACTTGAGAAACTTGCAGGCGGCGACTACATACATATATCTGTTCAGCATGCTCTGCCTTTGGCACTAAAGCAGGCATTAGTTTCACCAGAACAGCTGTTGAGCTCTACACTGAAACTGCAGCTAAATATTGATGGTGTCCCTATTTTTGGCAGCTCCAACTACAGTGTTTGGCCAATTCTAGCAAAAGTTGTTGAACCAGTGACAACGAAGGTTTTTGCTGTCGGAATGTTTGGAGGAAACAAGAAACCACAACCATTCAACGAATATCTGCAAGGGATAGTCAATGAGCTGAGCAGCATTAATGCTGCTGGTGGGATTTTTCTGGATATTACCAACAGTAGAATGCCAATCACCGTACACAATATTGTCTGTGATGCTGCAGCCAGATGCTCTGTGCGAAATGTGCGCTCATTCAACTTCAGGTACGGTTGTGACAGGTGTAAAGTTCGTGGAGAGATGATTGACCACAGGATGACCTTTAGAGACATGGATGCAGAACTTCGACTGGACACTGATTTCGATAAGCTGTTCGACTCAGATGACGAGGAAGAATACCGGACTGACAACTGTATACTTCGGGATGCTGGCATTGGGATGGTCACGCAATTCCCTTATGATTACATGCATCTAATCTGCCTCGGTGTTGTGCGTAATACTGCCACGATGTTGCATACTGGTCGAAGCAAAGGTCGACTCACTGGAGCAGTGATCAGTGAGATATGTGAACATATGGCTGAATGTGCAGCACGTATTCCGAAGGAGTTTCAGCGTCGCTGTAGAACATTGTTTGAGTCCACTCGTTGGAAGGCGACTGAATGTAGACAGTTTCTGCTATACTCTGGGCCAGTAGTTCTCAGCAACACAGGTGTTCCTAGGAAGCAGTATGAAAATTTTCTTTACTTGTCTGCAGCAATACGGTGCCTTTGTTCGAAAACACTGATTGAAACATATATGGATTTTGTGCAAGGTGCACTGCGATACTTCGTGGATAAGTTCAGTGAAATCTACGGATGCGAGCGTGTCGTATACAATGTGCATTCTCTAAACCATCTAGCATACGATGCCATGAGGTATGGTGTGCTAGACAATTTCAGCTGTTTTGAGTATGAAAGCTTTCTAGGAGTTGTGAAGGAACTGACACACAAGCGCAAGCCTTCACACATAGTGCAGCAGATCTGTCGACGGCTCTCTGAACGAGACTTTCTGATTAAGTATAGTTCGGAATACCAGGATGCAAAACCAAGTGGTGTTCCAATGAAAGAACATAGCAATGGACCACTCATTGCTGGAACTGAACAGTATGTGCAATACAGAGAAATGAACTGGAATGGGCAGGTTATCTCGCTGAAGGAAGGAGACAACTGTTTTATGCTTGATGGGGATGTCTGCATAGTACGCAACATTCTGAAGTCGAGTGCTCAATCCACAAATGTTACTCTCCTGTATGCAATATTTGCTGTTCAGGCTGATTACTTCTCTTTACCCATCACTCGTGGACCAGACTTCACTGGCAATCCACTGCATTCTGGAGACATTGGCATTTTTAAAGTTGGCAATTTAGTCCAGGATGACATGCAGCAGTCAAAGATAAAAAAATTCAAATCAGTTGTCAAATGTGTCCTGTTGCCAACAAATGATGCGGGAGTATTTGTTGCTATGACCATGCTGCACAACATGTAGTGGTTTGTCCAGTGCACATATACAGTATATACACACACGAAAATCATATTTGTAAACATACCGGATTACCAGTACATTATGTAGTCAACCACTGCCAACTAATGTTTACTGTCTTTGCTTTCAGCAGCAGCTGCAGAGGGTAGAATATGTCACAGTTTCCTACCGCGACGATGTTATGAGAAGAAAGTACGTCGATTATATGCCTCTTCACTGGATCGATGGCAATATTTTGTACTTTCCACCAGAGGGAAAATCTGAGGCAGCTGCTCAGGTGGTAAATAGAGCAACATGGCGTCAATACCATATTAGTCGCTCGTACTTCAATACGCGCACTTTCAGTAGAAAGGATGCAGAACGGAAGACAACTGAATTACGAAAACAAGAGGAGCAAGAAGCTGGGGAAAGTACAGATACATCAGATCTTCCACACAGTAGTCGACGGCTGCCATCTGGAAAGTCTCCAAGAAAGTCACCAAGAAAAAAATCAACTATGTCAAAGCCACCATCTGCACCAAAGATAACTACGCTTAACTCGCGAAGAAAGCTTCTGTTGAAACCACCCCCAAGTCTATGTCTGCTCGACAAAGGAAATAAAAAAAGACTGCCCTCATCACCAACTACATCGGAAGATGAGGAACGAGATCCGTCTTGGAAGCAGCCAGTAACAAAGATTATCAGGAAGAAACGACAGTTTCAGCCCATGGACATGGCACCAACAGGAGTTGTATTTGCAGAAGAGCCAGAGACCTCCGCGACATCATCAGCAGTTCAGTTGCAGCAGCAGTCCGTGACCATGGCAACACCAATGACTGGGCGACAACACTTGGAAGTCACAACATCACCAGCCGTTCAGTTGCAGCAGCAGTCCGTGACCGTGGCAACACCAATGACTGGGCGACAACACTCGGAAGTCACAACATCACCAGCCGTTCAGTTGCAGCAGCAGTCCGTGACCAAGGCAACACCAACGACTGGGCGACAACACTTGGAAGTCACAACATCACCAGCCGTTCAGTTGCAGCAGCAGTCCGTGACCACGGCAACACCAACGACTGGGCGACAACACTCGGAAGTCACAACATCACCAGCCGTTCAGTTGCAGCAGCAGTCAGTGACCACGTTAACACCAACGACTGGGCGACAACACTCAGAAATCACAACATCACCAGCAGTTCAGCTGCCGCAGCAGTCAGTGACCACGGCAACACCAATGACTGAGCCACAGCAACAGGCACCCACCTCGGCCGGCCTAGCTCAGGTGCTCCATCAGCTGACGAAAATCAGCAGGCAGCTAGATAATTTCAGTAACCAGTTTGCAGATGTTAAACAGCGAATGGTTGCAATGGAGAAACTTTTTCATGAAAGACTAGAATCGTCATCAGATGGGACAGTGGCGGAGGTCTTGGCACCTGCTGTAGGAGGCGAGCAGCTGAATGACGAGGAGCGCTGCATCTTGCGCCGTAACCCATTAGTGACAAACGATCAGCAGTGGGAAGAACTAGAAGCTACACTGGTTGACAGTGGCCGCCATGGTGCCTTCTTTCGTGCACTCGTGCGTACAATCACTGAACGAATCATCGACCGATCAGATGCACATAAGACAGCAAATGCTACGCTCAGAGCTCTGGTGGCTGAGTCCTACTTGGCGGAACGTGTTACGATGGCTGGATACAAGAAATGTAAGATATTACAGTACTGTGGTTTATGCTATGTACCTGATTGTGATGTTTTTCCTATTTAAAGAACAGACCACACTTGATTTAAAAAGAATAAAAATAGAAATTTATAATCTTTATACAAAATGTACAATATTTAAACAAAAAGAGTACAATTTTGGATCAAAACTGACTATATTATATAACAATGTCTAGAAAATAATTACACAAATGCCTCTACAGACAATCACTGAAATGGCACCAGAAGTGCTCACAACACCTACACAGGCAAACAGTCAATCTCAACAACTGAGATAGCCAGCCTATCAGTCTTCTCAAACTATACCAGTCCCCTCTCTGGGACTTACTGACAATCTATCCTCCTGATAGATAACACCAGCTCATAATCTATCCTCCTGATAGATGTACACCAGCTAGATTAACCACTAGCTAACACCTCAACCCTCCTACACACTAGGAAACAGCTGGGAATAACCGGACTCCGGTACTCAACGACCTAGTCCTGCTACACAGTTAGAATCACGTCCAAACCAAGGGAGAATGTGGATCGAAAACTATCCAATATCCAATCTGGATATTGGATACAAACTCTAGGACCGGAATCAGTCGGCCTACGCCTCAAACATACAAACACAATACGTATGCGCTCATCATTGTAACGGCAACCGAGAGGCTGAGCCCAGGCCAGCCACCAGCTTATATACCAGTTACTTAACTAGACTGTTCCACAATGTTCTCTATATAGACTTCTACAGATCTGCATTGAAGGTTCCACGCCATTTTCGGTCAGAGAAAATGCCAGAACTACTGACCGGATACAACAATTCAAATTGCAAACGTCACATTATCATCAGTAAGTAAGTAAATAATCAAATAGCTCCATGTTAAATATTGAATTTAAATGTTGTTGTCTGTCCAATCTCGACACTACAAAAATCGTTATTTTTCGCTTTCATTTACAGTATGTTTGACTGTGCTTTGTCTGGTCGTGTGGAAAGTATTTCAATTAAACCTTGCTTACGGTTCACGATGGGGTTGAGAGGAAATTACTTTTGGAGCGCCGTTCTCCATGAGCTCGCCAACTGTAGCCGACGAAGTATCTGGTGCATTTGGTTGTTTGTAGCTAGCTACTGCAAACAGGTTTAAACAGATTTGGAACATAATTTTTGAAGGGATGTGTCAAAGGATTTTTATAGGAATCACTAGGACCCCAGAAAAATGCTATCTGGGTTTGTATCATGACTGTACATTCAAAAATTGATGTGGTGGACTTTTCGTTTTTACAGTTTTGGGTTTACTTTGTCGTGAAAAACTGGAACAGTTGTGCTTCTGTTTTATGCAGATGGAAATACAACGAAGCG
>Ga0209338_1000462_pt1 | contig 12737 bp, 9 predicted proteins | sample OlaalgELextract1_FD_187374 | JGI IMG/M metagenome (GOLD analysis project Ga0209338, IMG submission 187374) | Olavius algarvensis symbiont microbial communities from Tuscany, Italy - Type A ELBA extract 1 (SPAdes) (version 2) | ecosystem: Host-associated > Annelida > Digestive system >... | reverse complement strand
GAGTAGGATCCGGTACCGTAAGAACGTTTTCGAACGATGCCAAAAGTGCCGCTTCCTCGGCCGTTCCCTGCACTACGACAACCAGACGCAGGCCTCGATCCACACATGATACCGCCAAAGTCGAAATATCCAGGGCCGACTCCTGGAAGAAGCGGCAACCGAAATGCCGCAGCCAAAGCACCAGCGCCGGTTTGTTCCGCCAGGCTTCGGAAATACGCCGTTCTTGGCCATTTACATCCACATATAGGTATTCTTCAACAACATCGCCTACAGTCATATATCTTTCTCCTTCAAACGGCGTTCATAAACGTCCAGATCCGCACTAAATTCCTGCAGGATTCCCTCAAGCGGAGCCGCTCGTCGGCCGAGGTCCGACAGGGTTGCCAGCAGACTGTTTTCCAGCATCGCAAGGCCGCGGAGACACGCTCGCGCCCCTATCGCCGAGGGAGATTGATACCTAGACACGGTTTTTCTTACTCATGGTTCGAATGGCCAGTCCCTTGTCCTCCAGTTTCCCAATTCTCAGGCTTACCGAGGACTTGCCCAACCCGAGCTGGCTTGCCAAGGTCAACGGGCCAATCCCGGGTCGATCACGAATCGTGACAAGCGCCAGAAATTCGGCGTAGCTGATACCGAAAGGCTTCAAGAGATAAGTATTGGCGATTCGATCCAACCGAAGAACCAGGGCATGGAGATTGAAGAGGAAATGTCGGGGATTGAGCATGGAGAACGCCTTTTCTTTTGTTTGAGATTTAAACAGTTTAACAATTAAATCATATGCATCAAGTCTTACATACGATGTATTCCCATAGACGGCCACTTTCAGCAAAGCTCATACGAAATATTGGCTGTTCGACTTCCTGATTGTAATCCCGTGGTACGTGAACTATTCGGCCCTGCATCTCCATCGGTAGTGAACGCAACTCCATTTCGAGTCCTGCCCCTGGGAGGGACGCTTTGGAAACGGTGGTTGTCTATAGCAAATGGGTGATTCCGAACTCCTATCTGGCAGGGCCGCTTGATCCCCGCACTTCAAGAACCACGTCCATGTCCTTTGAGTTCAAATCCACACAAACAGAGGCGTTCTCGATGCATTCAAGGAGAATGGTCATCGAATTGCGACCCATTTGATAGCGGGGAATCAGAACTGTTGTGATTGCCGGCTCCGTGTAGAGTCCGATGTCGATTCCGCCCCAGCCAACGAATGACACATCCTTAGGCACATGCAGGCCTATCTCGTGAGCTGCTTTGATTCCTCCAACCACCGCCAAATCGGCTGCTCCAATAATGGCAGTTGGTCTTTTCGGAGTTTCCAGTAGCCGCTGGACTACTGGAATCGACTGCTTGATTGAGTAGCCGGTATGGATGTAGCAAATGTGTCTCGAATGTCCGCGGTTTTCCATGAATCGTTTATAGTTGTCGATCTTCATGGCATTGAGACCGGAATCTTCGGGACCCGCTATCATCGAGATTCGCTCGTGTCCGAGGGAGAACAGATGATCCATGATAGCCGCCATACCTTGTTCAACGTCAATGTTGACTCGGTGAAATCCGTCTTCCAGGTTGTCCTCCGAAAGCAGAACCAACGGTATCTTTTCGCGAAGCTCCTTAAGACGATCAATCAAAGGCGTCTCGATTCTCAAAGGCGTCGAGTAGATGATACCTTCCACGTTGCGATGCATCAGCATGTCGAGTTGATAGAGAGTTGTCTTGTGGTTCCAGTTTCCGTTGCAGATGATCGTACTGTATCGAGACTCACGCGCGCGTTCTTCCACTCCCCTGATAACTTCCGGTATGAAGGGGCTTGCGATATCTTCACAAATGAAACCAATGGCAAGACTCTTTCTCGCTTTCAGTGTTTTTGCGTTTAGGTTTGGAGTGTAGTTGAGCTCGCGTAGTGAATTGAGTACCCGTTTGCGGGTGTCCTCTGAGACTCGGTTGAGGTTGTTCGCTACTCGGGAGACTGTGCTAATGGCAACGCCGGCGTGTCTGGCGACGTCTTTGATCGTAACTACGGATTTATTCAACACATTCTACTCCGCTGTTTGTCAGCTTACCCTAGTTGATTCGGTATAACCAAATAAGAAGCCGTGCGCAGAGACACGAGAGTGTAAGTTGAGTCGACGACGTTTACCATCAATTGGCAGAGGTGCCTCGAGTTTTCGAATATGTCTGACTGTAAGCCGGCATCGAGTACGAAATCCCTGCCATTCCGTGCCCGTTCAAGTTTTCGGTAGTCGGAAGTATACGTTTCAGAAATGCATAGCCACTGCCTTCTCGGCGTGAGTGGATTCTCATAAGGACTGCTATAGTATCTCTATTCAATCCATGTAGGACTCGTCCATGCCATATGATTGTCGTATTGCGAAACTCTGATATAGCACCAGTTGATTTTGTTACCTTCTGGAAGTCGATACTGTGATTCGTGAATACATGAATCTACGTAGTAGGTGTGTTCAATCCCCACATTGGTTACAATGTCAATTTGTCTGATGATGCTCGTACCGAGACATCGGATGTCCAGGACAAGAGAGCCGCCGGCAGTCTGCGGTATCACGCTCCCCATTGGTGCGCCATTCAGTTCCGTTTGTACGTAGATTCTTGCCCCGGTAGTGGCATACACAATGCGGTTGTAGAGTGCATGAAAGATATCGCCGCGGGTTCGGGACTTGCTGTACGCAGCAAGAATCCCTCCCTCGATTCCATGCTCCAGCTGGTGTGAGTCACTGCCGCCGATGCTTCCCAACTTGAATCCTTTCCTCAGAGCATCAACGACGGAATGTCCCGGCTTCTGTTTCACGTTCTTGGTGAATTCGGAACTCTTACCGTACTCCTCGAAAGGCGCATGACGGGAGCAAATTTCAACCAGGCGCTGCACCTCGTCATCATGGTATTTCCAGTCTGTCGCCGCACTGGCGAGAGTCCAGACTGCCGAAGGATGGTGAGGAACGCAGATGGCTCCGTCCTTGCGAATACTGTTGAATAAGGCGGGCGGGTCTTTCGCAGTGAGATCGGTGCAACGGTACAAGGCTGCACTTTTCCCCGGAAAATAGACGTTTTTATGGCCGTAGTTAACCTCAAATTCATTTGACGTCCACTCATATGCCAGAATCGTGGAGATACCACCGCCTTCTTCGAATGCGTTGCTCACTGTGCACGAGTACGCGAATTCCGAAGGAGACTGAATGTTCGGAAAGCAGTCGTGGTCGGTAAGAGCCGTAAAGTCGAGCCGGGCGATGTCTCTTGCATATGCGAAGTATTCGTCCACTTCTCCCTGCCCGTCCGAGACAGCGCTCTGTCCGTGGATATCACCCCATAGAGGCATAAGGCCGTCGTAGGATAAAAGGGTAGTTCTGTCCCAGCGATTCTTCGCTTCCGCATCTGGCCGGGATATTTGCTTCACAATCGGCACAGCCTGCACGAAAGCGTTGCCCGTATCCAGTTCTTCCACCGGTTCCAGTTCGTTCAGTTTCGAGAAGATGGAAATCCCGACATCGCTCCACCGATGACGCTGCCCGTTGCCTTCCGACCGCTGCCAAGCAACAGCTAAGCATCCATTATGCACCGTTGCACGAACTCTTCTAATGGCAAAATCACCGTCAGACGGAATTAGCCATTCAGCCGACCATGCTCCGTTTTGATACTCTCGGACCCCAGTTTTTTTCCACCCGCGCGAAAAAAGCAGGTACGTGCTGTCAGACACCTCGTTGCGGACGAGTTCATCCCAGCAATACCAGTTATTGGTCATGTCAATCTTCTGGGCGCTTCGTCTGACAAAGGATCCTCCCACATGAAGCACTTCTGCGCTGCAGTACAGGTTTTCATTAGATGGAGCGGACTCGTACCAAGAGATGAGAACTGAATCATTCAGGGGTACAATGGCAGGACATGTCGCCCAGTACTGGGAATAGCTTACGATGAATGGTTCGCTCACCTCGAGTTTTCCATCGGAGTTTTGAACAATCCGCTGCAGGTAAATATCGTACCCTCCCCCGTTCTCTCCGTCGTAGACTACCCAAATAGCGTTGTCATTTCCAACGACGGCCTCGGGTCGCCACGCCTGTGATATACCCGTTGACATCCGAATGGTTCCGGACGTTTTACCATCGAGGTTCATTGCCCGAATTGATCCGCGATGGTTATCGAGGACGGTCCAGAAACACCAGGTTTCTTGTTTTGTGGATCCTTTGAGTATGCTCGGAAAGAATGCTCCTTCGGCTTTGTCGAGTGTTTTCTTATTCCCGAGAACGGAACCGTCGAAGGACTGAGCATACACGGTCCACTCCTGGCCATCCTTTTCCGACCAGACAGTGAGCAAGCTGTCACCGATGCATTCAATCCTTGGTGTGAACGCCAGATTGGATTCATTATTGAGTGTCGCGACGCATTCCGGACTCCTGCCGTCCGGGATACGATACAATTTGGCGCTTTCCTTCAAGCCATCACTTTCCTGCCATACGGCAAAAAGCGTACCGTTGAGTTCCGCAATATCGGGGTAAGACGTATGAACTTTTTGGCGATCAGTTAGTATACGAGTTTCCATTTCCTAATTTCCTATCTAGATTCTGTAAAGTGTTGTCCAATCGACTTCGGGGCTCTGATATTGCGAACTGCAATCACCAACACTGCGATCGTGATCAGATAAGGGATCATTTGAATAATCTGAGACGGCACTCCGTAACCCTGAAGGTTAATCTGTAACGCCTCCGCGAACCCGAAGATTAAGCTGCCCATAAGGATTCCGATGGGGTTGTAGTTCCCGAGGATATTGATAACTACAGCGATGTATCCTCTTCCCGCTGTCATTTCTCTAACAAACAAATTGAGGTGATCTGTCGAAAGAAATGCGCCGGCGATTCCTGCGAGCAATCCACATAATACGAGCCCAATGTACTTGTAGCGGTTAACGGAGATTCCTGCAGTTGCTGCGGCATAGGGGTTTTCGCCCACGGCGCTTAAACGAAAACCAAAAACTGTCCTTCGGAAAATGTAGCGTGAACCCACGATTGCTATAATCGCGAATAGGGTTATCGGGGTAAGCAGCCCGAAGAAACTCCCCTTAGCTACGGGCAAAATAGGACCAAAGGAGGCAGTCTGCGGGGAATTTCCGCGACTCCCCCAGATAACTTGCATAAGAAGAGTGGTCATACCCAATGCCAGGAAGTTCAAACCTATGCCGCTAATGATATGATTGACGTGGAAGCGTACTGTTAGAAGTCCATGCAGCAACGCAATTATCACCCCAAAGGCAATTGCCATAAGCAGTCCAATGTAGGGATTGCCGGATAAATACGTTCCTAAAACCGCACCAAATGCACCGGAGAGCATCATGCCTTCCAGACCGAGTGCCATGATGCCAACTTTCGCTGAGTACATGCCTCCAAGCGCGGCGAGCAGCAGTGGGACCGACATCCGCAGTGTTGTCGACAATAAAGAAATAACCAAATCAAAGACATTCATGGTGCTGTCCTCCGTCTATTCTTTCTCAGGCCGGCAAAGTTCGTGATTTTGCGGATTCCACCCCTTACGAAATCCATAAACGCCAGAATCATCATTGGAGCCGCCACGAATATGATAACCAGTGCCTGCAGAATTTGTATGAAGTCCGAGGGAATTCGGGATATCCGCTGGACGACTAGCGCGCCGTTCTTGAAAACACCGAACAAAATTCCGGAAAAGATGATCGGCAGAATATTTCCACCGGCTAGTGCGGACACAGCAACGCCGGCGAACCCGAATCCAGTGGAAAAACCATCAATCAGCCGCGTATTGATTGCCATGACATGGAAGCTGCCCGCACAGCCTGCGACTGCCCCGCTGAGAGCCATGGAGGCGATGATCATTCGATTAACGTTTATTCCACCAGCCAGTCCCGCATTACGATTCCTCCCGGTAACCCGCATCTCGTATCCGAATACCGTATGATGAACAATGATATATACGATTATTACGATAATCACGGCCAGGAAAAACGTTGGGTTGAATTGGCTTTGAGCGGAAAATCTTGGGATAATAGCTGTTTCGAGGAGACGATCGGACTGAGCGATAGCCTCGCTCGCCCGCAACGGGTAGTTCACCAGGTAGCTGCAAAAATTGGCCGCGATGGTGTTCAACATAATGGTGGTAATAACTTCGTGGGCGTTAAATTTGACTTTCAGGTAACCTGCGAGCGCAGCCCAAGCTCCACCTGCGGCAGCTGCGACGAGGATTACGGTTGCCTTGTGGATTATTCCAGGCAGGGGCAGGTAGAGTCCCACCAGGGAGCCAAACACCGCACCCATATAAAGCTGACCTTCCGCACCGATGTTGATAAGCCCCGCTTTGAAAGCTACTGCGAACGAAAGCCCAGTGAGGATAAGCACTGTAGATTCGCTCAAGGTTTGAAGCAAGGAGCGCATATTGCCGGCAGCCCCAACGATAATTCCCTTATAAACCGAGAGCGGCGAGTATCCGAACGAACGGATGAGAATTGCACAGACTAGAAGTGCGAGAAGCAGTGCAATGAATGGGATTAGAACGTTTTTCAGGCGACTTGCCAGGGGTCTTTCTGTCATGTAGATACTCCTAAATTGTCAATCCGGGTGAGATCCCGTCATGTAGAGCCCTATCTCGGTATCGCTTAACTCGGTGGGTTTTCCCTCCACGACTATCTCACCTTCGTGAATGATGAGAATTCGGTCGCTAAGGCTTTTCACTTCGTCCAGGTCTGCTGAAATCAGCAGTATCGCGTTACCGAGATCCCGGAATAGCTGAATTGATTCGTGTATATACTCCATGGCACCAATATCGACGCCGCGAGTTGGTTGAGAAATAACCGCTATAGACGGTCCTGCGCCCAATGCCCTCGCGATCAATATTTTCTGCTGATTGCCTCCCGAGAGATCACCTACAGAGGTTTGGTCGGAAGGAGTCCGCACCTGATACTCTTTGATAAGTCGTTTCGCCCTTTCCCGAGTTTTCTTCTGGCTTAAGAGAAAACCCCTTTTCAATGAGCTTTCTCGGTGATAGCCGAGGATTGCGTTTTCGTTGACGGACATATTTTCAATGAGACCGTTGAAGCTGCGGTCTTCGAACACGAAGGCGATTCCGCTCTTGAGTATATCTGGCGTCCCGGCTGGGACGGGTTGATTCTGTACGAAGACACGTCGAACTGCGGTCTCGCGCAGCCCGGCGATGGCCTCGACGAGCTCTCTTTGGCCATTGCCATCCACTCCTGCGATGCCCAGGATTTCACCTTCATGGACGGAGAAATGGATGCTTTTCAGGGCGCAATCGCCGGAGGATTCGGTTGTGATATCCTCACAGACGAACAAGGGCTCGCCAACCTTTGGAGAGGGCTTCCGCGAGTATAGTGCAACATCTCTCCCCACCATCATTTTCGCGAGGTCCTCTCGGGACTTTCCTTCCGGGTCGATACCGTCAGATACCACCACACCGTCCCGCAACACGGTGATTTCATCCGCAATCTCCAGAGCCTCGTGAAGTTTATGGGTGATGAGAACTACACCTTTGCCCTGGTCCTTTAAGATTCTGATCATTGCAAACAAATCATGGGTTTCATTTGGTGTGAGGACCGCTGTGGGTTCGTCCAGTATAAGAATATCCGACTTCCGGTGGAGGAGTTTGAGAATCTCCACCTTCTGTCGCTCACCCACAGTCATTGCTCCGGTGCGGCGGGAGAGATCAATGTCGATACCAGACTCGTGTTTCAGCCTGTTCACCTCGGAAATCATTCTTCCCCGATCAAGTTGTCCAGATTTCTTCGGTTCGAAACCAAGGACAACATTTTCGTATCCGGAAAATTCTTCCACCAGCATGAAGTGCTGATGTACCATTCCAATCCCAAGGTCGATCGCTTGATGGGAGTTTCTTAGCACTGTATTCCGACCGTCAAAGAAAAGCTCTCCTTGGTCCGGAGCGTACATCCCATACAAAACCTTCATCAAAGTGGATTTACCCGCGCCGTTTTCGCCAAGGAGAACCCTGACGCTGGCTTGGTTGATCCGGAGGTTCACATCCTTAAGGGCTTGAATTACGCCAAAGGCCTTACACAGGCCCCGTATCTCGACCATAGGCTACTCCTATAGGTATTATGGGAAATCTCGGGAGGGCCCCCCCGCCATGATGCGCGTTGATACGGGGGGCTCTGGCTCAATAACACTCTAATAGTACTGATTTTCCGCTATCCAAGCATCTACGTCGTCAACTTCACTCGGAGGCACTATCTCACCGGCGACGAGGCTCATCCTGATATCTTCAATGATATCAACCACATCTTCGGGAAGACTCACCATACTGCCCTCTGTTGAATACCCGACGGCGCCTTCCTTGATGCCCCACACATCTTTACCTGAGGACCACGCACCGTTGAGGTAGTTCTTCACGTCGTTGAAGATGATCTCGTTGACGTTTCGGATAGCAGTGGCCGGGATATGGTCTGGCTGATTAGCGTTTTGGTTGGCTCCAACTTCAAACGCATATGCATTCGCTTCCACTGCAGCGTTGATGATACCCATTCCCGATCCTCCGGCCATCAGCTGAATGAAGTCTGCCCCCTTATCGTACATCGACAACGCCATCTCCTTGGCTTTCCCCGGATCGTTGAACGATCCAACGTCTCCAACAAAGATTTCCACATCAGGATCGACGTATCGCGCACCGGCCATGTACCCTGCGGTAGCATTCCGCAGCACCGGGAGGTCCAAACCTCGGATAATGCCGATTCTTTTTTCTTTAGGATTTATCATCGGGAAATCGGAGCGATTGGTCATCAATCCCGCAAGAACACCGGTTAAGAAGGTTTGATCTTGAAACTTCGTGACAATCGAATGCACATTGGAGAGGCCGTCGATAGAGCCGTCGATGAGAGTGAAGGATTGATCCGGAAAATCCGTTGCGACGCTCGTCAGTGGTTCAGCCTGATCCGCACCAATCGCGATTATCAGATCGTAGATGCCCGCAGAAGCGAAAGAGCGCTGCTGGGTTTCGTAGTCACTGACAGTTTCCGGCTCACCATAGTCAAAAGTGATGCCAAGTTCATTCTCGGCCATAACCAGGCCGTCGTAGGCCATGTCGTTGAAGTTGTTGTCCCCCAAACCGGAAGTGGTCAGGATAATGCCAATTCTCAATGTACCTGCGTCCCCCGTTCCAATCGCCGCATCGCCGTTAGCAAACGCGGAAAAGATCAGAATAGATGCCGTCGCGAAGACTGCGAGAATTCTCTTCATTGTATACTCCTTTGTCGAAACGTTTTTATTTCAGAATACGTTTACACTTGATTTTCATTATAAAAAATTCCAACAACCTGTCAACAGAAAAAATCGAAAAAATATGAAAAGAGAAAACCGGCCCGAAGATTGTCATTTCGCTGCGTCCTGATACTTCTAGGTTCAAGGTTAAATTTTGCTTCATTATGGCTCTATAAGGTGCTTAACGCCATGCACTTAGCGCCCGAGCGCATCAACGGCTGTTTCATGACATGTGGTTTTCAGAACTCCCAACCTCCTCAAAATACTCGCGGACTGCTTCTTCACACGAATTTAATACCCATCTTAAGAGATGTAAGCCCCGCCAGCAAGCCATTTGACAATCGGAATATCGCTTTGGTACTTTGCTGTTCCTGAAGATGAAAGAGGCAATCTTGTCAACGCCCATTTCGGCGATGTCGGAGGTAATCTCATTCCCCGGAATAATCGCCTCGAGGGCTCCGAACTTCGATTCCTTATCACTGTCGCTTTAGCATGTATTATACGGAGTATTTTCAGTTAAACAGCCGCCAGGAGATGCCGGACTAAGCGCCTCGGCGTCTGCCGAAATCTCAATAGCCTCCTTAAAGATACGCAATTTCATTCACTGAGATCTGTCCAGTCCACTCCCCCATTCCTGGAGATATACAGATGGTCGCCATATAGCCCTGCAAAAATTGTAAGCCCATCGGAAGACATCGCCATGGATTTCCAACGCTTATCTCCCCTAATTGATGAGTCGCGAATACTGCGGTCTATCCAGGTGACTCCTCCATCCCCGGAGGTATACAGATGGCCGTATTCCTCTACCGCGACAAGCCTGGACCCATCGGAAGACATCGTGATTGAAGACCAATTCTTATTTCCAGCAATTACAGAGTCGAAAGTGCTGTGATTTGTCCAAGTGTTTCCTTCATCCGAGGAGGTATACAGGCGGCCATCATAAGGTACCACAGCAATTTTGGACCCGTCAGAAGACATCGCAACGGATTGCCAGAATACAACTTCCGTAATTACAGAATCAGTAACTCTGCTTCTTGTCCAAGTCTCTCCCGCATCCGAGGAGGTATAGAAGTGGTCGAAATCCGCTACCGCGGCAATTTTGGACCCATCGGAAGACATCGTAACTGAAAACCACCATTTATTCCCTTCTATTGCAGGGTTGAGAGTACTTCGATCTATCCAGGTTTCTCCCGCATCCGAGGAGGTATAGAGATGCTCGAAACCCGTTACCGCGGCAAGCCTGGACCCATCGGAAGACATCGCAATGGACTGCCAGGATTTATCTCCTGCAATTGCAGAGTTGTCGGCATTACTGCGATCTATCCAGGTGGTTCCTCCATCTGAGGAAGTATACAGATGGCTGTATTCCGCTACTGCGGCAAGCCTGGACCCATCGGAAGACATCGTGATGGACTGCCAGGATTTATCTCCTGCAATTGCAGAGTTGTCGGCGTTACTGCGATCTATCCAGGTGGCCCCCCCATCCGCAGAGGTATACAGATGGCCGTATTCCACTACTGCGGCAAGCTTGGATCCATCGGAGGACATCGCAATAGATTCCCACAGTTTGTCACCCGCGATTACGTTATTATCCTTGGATTTAGGGCAACTAACCAATAGAGAAACCACCAACGCCGCAGCCAAGGTGTAATAGAGACTCCTGCTCAGAGTTCTGTATATCAGATGGTTTGTCATTTTCATCCCCCTCATTCCAGCTTCAGTGGAGCTTATCATGCAGTAGTCAGGCACCGAATTCGGGCTGGGCGGATTTGAACCGCCGACCCCATGTCCCCCAGACATGTACGCTAAACCCCTGCGCTACAGCCCGCCTGATTGCGTGAACTATAGTATTCGCGAACAAGGGTGTCAACGATGAGAGTGCCGGCTTGTCGGTATCGCAGTTGAAACCAGGCAATGAGTGTAAGGTATGACTCACTATGCGACTGTGGCTTGATTGAGAACTGTTGGATGCAGCAAGTAGTCTTGTGGAAATCCAGTTGAGGTTGTTTTTCAAGACAGAGTTGAGATATCTTTGAAATTAGGAGCTGCAGATGATTAATGGAGTTCATCTAATCACTTATCCGGATAGTTTGGGCCGCAATATTGCGGAACTGCATGGTTTTATGAAACGGAGACTTTCAAATTGTTTGGCAGGCGTGCACCTGCTGCCGTTTTTCCCGTCTACGGCAGATAGAGGCTTTGCTCCAACTACGTATCGAGAGGTGGATAGCGCCTTCGGGAGCTGGAAAGATGTAGAGACGCTTGGGAGTGATTTTGAGTTGACCGTTGATTTCATGATGAATCATATTTCAGTGCGATCGGCCTGGTTTTTGGATTGGTTGGAGAAGGGGAAAAATTCGCGCTGGGCAGATTTGTTTATTCCGGTTGATAAACTTTTTCCGGATGGAATCCCGAAGGACGAGCGTGCTCTCATCTACACCCGCAAACCCAGAAATCCGTGGACATCGGTGACTTTTGAAGATGGGACTGTGAGGGATGTTTGGTGCACTTTTTTCGAGGAACAGATTGATATTGATGTGTTCTCGGATGTCGGCAGGTGTTGGCTTGAATCGGAATTAGGAGAACTCTGCGCGCGGCGGGGAATTGGCACGATTCGACTCGACGCGATTGGGTACGCAACTAAGAGGCGGGGCACGAGGTTTTTCTTTGAAGAACCGGAGATTGTTGATTTGCTAACACGCTGCGTGGATATTTCCGAGCGCCACGGAGTAACCCTGTTGCCGGAGATACATGAGCATTTCAGTTACCAGGAGCGGCTGGCTGGCTTGGGAAGGGTGATGATATATGATTTTGCTCTGCCGATGTTGTTACTTCATGCCTGTTATTCGGGAAACGCTGTGCCGCTTAGAGACTGGCTGCTTCGTCGTCCTGGAAACTGTGTAACTACCTTGGACACTCACGATGGGATTGGAATTGTGGATGTGGCAGACCTGCTTAGTTCAGAGCAGATTGATTTCACGATTAACATGCTCTACGAAAAAGGTTCCAGTGTGAATAGACGGTATTCGACGGCGGACTTCGGGAATCTGGATATCTACCAGGTTAACTGCACTTATTATTCGGCGCTTGGAGAAAACGACGATGCTTATATGGTAGCGCGGGCGCTACAGTTCTTTGTGCCTGGTATTCCGCAGGTTTACTATGTTGGACTATTGGCGGGCCCGAATGATATTGAGCTTGTGCAGAAGACGCGGCAGGGAAGAGATATCAACAGGCATGGCTATAGTTTGGAGGAAGCGGAGGCCCAGCTGGAGCGGCCGGTTGTGAAGAGACTCCTTCGTCTGATGGAGTTTCGCAACAGTTTTGAAGTCTTTGGCGTCGGTGGAACGGCAGTGGGCGCGAAGGTGGATTTGAGGGCGGGCAGTCTAAAACCTGGCCGGGCCGAACATGGCTTTCGGGAAATGGATGTGAGTTTGAATGAGGGAGGCGAGGTGCTAACCATTGTTAGAAGCTGGGGTGATTCCAAGG
>Ga0209338_1000459_pt1 | contig 12761 bp, 12 predicted proteins | sample OlaalgELextract1_FD_187374 | JGI IMG/M metagenome (GOLD analysis project Ga0209338, IMG submission 187374) | Olavius algarvensis symbiont microbial communities from Tuscany, Italy - Type A ELBA extract 1 (SPAdes) (version 2) | ecosystem: Host-associated > Annelida > Digestive system >... | reverse complement strand
CCTATAAAAGGAGTGATTTTAGTAGTACTTATATCAAAAAAAGTCAAGTAGTATTTTATCTTATCATGCTGATATAATGAGAATTTTTACGTTTATGCGTCCACTCTATAGTTATGTTAATAATGGCGAACCATTATCTAATCTTTGCCATGTTGTTTATGCAACTAGGGGGTTCAATCATCCTTCCTTGTGCTCGTACACATGAATATCACGCTGCGGATAGGGTATACTGATGCCTTGGTCGTCGAATTGCTTTTTGACTTTCTCAGTGGTGTCAAAGTAGAACGACCAATAGTCCGCAGCCGAAGTCCACGCCCGAACCGTGAAGTTTACCGAACTGTCAGCCAACTCCGATACCACGATCACAGGCTCCTGATCTTTCAAGACCCGCTCATCCTGGTCAATGATGCCCTTGATGATACCGCGGGCTTTATCGATATCATCATCGTAGCCGATGCCGAATACAAAATCCACCCGACGGGTTCCCTTGACATTGAAATTGGTAATATTGTCCCCGGTCATTTTGGCATTGGGAACGATGATGGTTTTATTGTCCGGAGTTTTGAGTTGAGTAGTGAAAATTTGAATCTCTTCCACAACTCCGGCAGTCCCTCCCCCTTCGATAAAATCACCGACTTTAAAGGGCTTAAAAATAATCATCAGTACACCGGCGGCGAAATTGCCCAGCGATCCCTGCAGGGCGAGACCAATGGCAAGACCGGCAGCACCCAAAACAGCAATGAACGATGCCGTCTGTATACCCAATCGATTCAGGGCAGCAATGATAACAAATGCCAGCAGCGCAATATAGCTTAGATTGCCGACAAATGACACCAGGGTTTCATCGGTTTTACTTTTGGTCATCACCCGCCGGATGATCTTGGCAACGATTTTAGCGACCCAGCGGCCGACAACAAAAATGACAATAGCGCCGATAACTCGTAGTCCGTAAACCGTCAAGAGTTCGTATACTTTAGCCATTAGATCGGAAACATCTTTTTCCATATCAAAATCTCCTTTTTTTTCATATTGAAGCAGCAAGCTAGTCGTTGGATCAGTGCTACCGGGTTGGAAGAGGTCACAACCATAACCCGGAACCAACAGTTTCTTGTGTGCGAAACCAGGAAAACCTAGTCGATTTTATTCAACACTAGATTGTAGGGTGAATTTAAACACTTAAGATAATAATTCTCTTTTTTGCAATAGCAAATAGAAGATACAACGATCCGCACTTTTGCCGCCTGTTTCCTGCAGGCGCGCAACACTTTACCACCGCTCGTTCGAATTCCTGGATTTTGGGCTTGTCGTCAGCTACCCTCTCCTCCGTGTGTCTGGGTCTGGACTTCGACCGATAGGTGTGGCATAATACCGGAAATCACCATTTATTGCCATGCACACAGTAATGGCTGTCCGAACGAGGGCGAAACGCCGCGACGGAGCCTGGCTACCGACTTTTAAATGACAAAAAACAGTATGTATGCCAACTGAATTCATCTCCGATAAAGAAATCTACGACCGTGTCATTCAAAAGATGGTTCTTGAAGCCGACAGGTATGTATGGATTGCTACGGCTGACATTAAGGACATGCACGTGAAAAGAGGCAATAAGATGGCTCCCTTCCTCAGTGTGCTTTCCGATATGATAGAGAACAGGATATCAGTTCGTTTACTGCATGCCAAGGAGCCGGGTCCCAATTTCAGGAAGGACTTTGATCGGTTTCCCCCATTGGTAAAGGAGTTGGAGCGTATGCTTTGTCCGAGGGTTCACTTCAAGTGCGTCATTGTTGACGGTGTAAAAGCCTATACCGGAAGTGCTAATCTCACGGGTGCGGGTATGGGGGCAAAGAGTGAAAATCGAAGAAATTTCGAATCCGGTATCCTTACTGACGACCCAATCCTGGTGAATAGCATTATGAATCAGTTTGATCAGGTTTGGATCGGCGGGCATTGCGAGCCCTGTAGGAGAAAGCAGTATTGTCCGGATTGTCCGTTGGAATAACCCCAGTTGTTGCATAATTAATGATTGAAATTTTCATTAACTCCTCCTATATCAAGGATGGTTCGAAATTGGAAAGTTATCGCTGGATCTCACCCTTGGTTTATTTCTATGTTTTTGATGTCGGGTGGGCTTTGCCCACCTTCGCCAGTTAGATTCAACTCTAATTGGTGGGCACAGCCCACCCTACAAAAAAATCGCAACGTTAGTGTAAATTGCATACCCAGCCGGAGACCAAGGGGCCAAAACCTCTCTGTTTGTTGCCTGATCGGGAATCAATCACGGGTTAAGATTCGACACCTTATTTAAGGGGCTTTTGGACAAATGAGCTATCTTGAAAAAAGAGTGGACAAGGGCGCTATACTACTGGTTGATAACACGCCTTCGGTTGTTCGTCTATTGAGCGACTTCCTAACGGGTAAGGGTTTCGACGTCCGGTCCGCGTCCAGCGGCCGGGAGGCTCTCATGGCGGCGGCCAAAGATCCGCCGGAGATCTTCATAGTGGATGTCAGTATGCCTGAAATGGATGGTTATGAGATCTGCCAGCGTCTCAAGGCCGACGATAACCTCAAGAACATCCCCGTCCTTTTCACCGGCAAGTCGGACGAGACGATGGATAAAGTCAAAGGCTTTGATGTGGGCGGCGCCGATTACGTTACAGAGCCTTTTGAGCCCGCAGAAGTTATTGCCCGTGTGAAAGCTCATCTCAACCTCGCAAGAATGAAGACTCAACTTGAGTTGGCTACCCGGGAACTCGACACGGCCCGCAAGGGGTCTAAACGGCTGCATGCAAATCTGGAGAAACAGGTTCGACAGCGAACAGCGGAGCTGGAGCACGCCAATCAGGCGCTGCGTGAAATAAAAGCCCAATTTGAGGCAGTTTATAATCACCACTACCAGTTGACGGGCCTGATTGACAATGAGGGCCGACTGCTAATGGGGAACCGGACGGCGTTGGAGTTTGCCGGGGTCCGGGCGCAGGATGTTGTTGGAAAATATTTTTTGGGAAACGCCCTGGTGGGCCCATTCTCGAGAGGCACAAGACATGTTGCGGGAAGCCATGCAGCGCGCAATGAGCGGCGAGTTGGTCCATTTTGAGTCCACTCACATCTCGGCCGCCGGGGAGACACGAAACATCGATTTTCGCATCGGGCCGGTATTCGACGACAACGGCGAAGTGATATACCTGGTCCCGGAGGGGTACGACATCACCGAACGCAAGAACGCCGAAGATGCCCTCCGGGAAAGCGAGGAAAAGTACCGAACCTTCTTTGAAAACTCGTGTGACGCGATGCTGATGTTTCAGAATGATTTAATTGTCGACTGCAATGCCGCGGCAGTTGCAGCGTTAGGATATGAAGACGCAAAGGACCTCCTGAATACCCATCCCTCAGAAACCTCGCCGGAGCGCCAGCCCGACGGAAAAAAATCCTATGACAAGGCACTGGAGATGATGGAAATCGCCTATACGCGAGGAACTCATCGCTATGAGTGGGAACACAAAACTAGCAATGGCGCTGCAGTTCCCGTGGAGATTTCCTTGACTGCCATTCCGTCTGAAGGAGAAAGAAAGTTGATAGCGGTTTGGCGAGACATTGGCGACCGCAAACGGGCTGAGGAGGAGCGGGTTAATTTGGAGAAACAATTGTATCAAGCCCAGAAAATGGAAGCGGTAGGTCTGTTGGCCGGCGGGGTGGCACATGATTTCAATAATCTGCTGCAGGCGATACTGGGCTATGGTGCGCTGGCGCTGGAAGAATCAGATGCGGAGAGCATGCTTCATGTAAACCTCGAACAGATCGTGAAGGCGGGTGATCGTGCTACCAGACTGGTACGCCAGTTGCTGGCTTTCAGCCGCAAACAGGTGCTCAGACTCGAGGTCCTTGATTTAAACGAAGTCGTTAAAGAATTCGCCAAGATGATACGTCGCGTCATCGGTGAACACATCGCCCTCGACATCCATTCCGGACCGGGTCTGAAGAGCATTCACGCCGATCGAGGGCAACTCGAACAAATATTGATGAATCTTTGCGTTAACAGCCGCGATGCCATGCCGGAGGGAGGCAGATTAAAAATTGAGACCGACAACGCCGAAATAGACGCGTACTTCTGCCGGGAAAATGCATGGGCAACCCCCGGTAACTATGTCCAGCTGAGCGTCAGTGACACTGGAATCGGGATGGATGAAGAAACCAGGCGGCGAATATTCGATCCCTTTTACACGACGAAATGCGAAGGTGAAGGCACCGGCCTGGGGCTCGCGACTGTCTACGGCATTGTCCGCCAGCACCACGGGATGATCAATGTTCACAGCGAGCATGGTCTCGGTGCCACATTCACAATATACCTGCCCATGTGTGAGTCGTCGCCGGAAGAGGCCTGCAATGCCGAAGCGCATACCCCTCCGGGGGGTACGGAAGTCATCCTGCTGGCTGAGGACGACGAGCTTGTGCGCAACGTGGCCCAAAGGTTTTTAGAGAATGCCGGGTACACCGTGATTGCGGCTGACGATGGTGAGGAGGCAATTGGATTGTATGAACAGTATGCCAATAGAATCGACCTGGCATTGCTCGACGTTGTCATGCCGAGAAGCGGGGGACGAGCTGTCTGCAACCACATACGAAATAAGAATGCTCAAATGCCCATCCTGTTTGCCAGTGGCTACAGCGCCGGCGACATCCACACCAACTTCGTCCTCGAAGACGGAATCGAACTTATCCAGAAACCCTACCAGCGCGATGAACTCTTGAGGGAGGTGCGCAGGCTGCTCGATTCCCAACCCGGATCCGCCGGCGGAGAATTGAAAATCAAAGTTTGATCCGCGGGAGGCGGAGTGGTTCGCCTCGACTCGACTGCCGTTCGACAGGCGCAGGCCCCGAGCAAGTAAAGGGGAGCTCGTCGCAGGTCGGCGGATCTATTATTTTCTGCCGGTTAAGAAGAGGCTTTCGGCATTGGGCGTTCGGCGTTGGAGGCATACCTCGATGCCTTAAACTGATCTTGAGCTTTTCTTGCATAACGAAGTTGATGGACTTATGGTATTACAATAACAATATCGAAAAAACTGTGGGGAACCATTACTTGATCAAATACAAGGGCTAACGTTATGAACTTGCAACTTGACGAAATAATCAAAGAATCAAAGAGGCTTCCCTTGATACCCTTAAAAGCAACGACCACCTATCATGAAAAGACTCCGGTCTTAAAAAAATATGTGGACGACACCCTGGCCTCAAATCCTTCCATCAACCAATTGATCGGTAACAATCCACTGCAAGTCATGTATGAAAATCATAATCATCATGCAGGAGGTTGTTCCTCAAAGAATCATGGCCAAAGCAGTCGTTACAGCAGCGCCCAATGAATTCCATGAAATCGGCGCATGGATGATTTCGGATATACTCGAACATGCAGGTTGGGATGTGAGATATCTTGGCGCCAACACCCCGGCCGATGATCTCCTGGATCTGCTGCGGTCTTTTCATCCAAAGGTTCTGGCTCTTTCGGTGACGATGCCTTTTAATATCTTAAAGGCAAAGGAAATAATAAATACCCTTAGAAGGGATATGGAGCTCCAAAAAATAATGGTTATTATCGGCGGGCGTGCTTTCAACGAGGTGCTTGACATATGGCGGACTACCGGTGCAGACTATTTCGCAGCGAATGTCATGGAATTAAAAGCACTGCTTTCTAGAATGGAAAATTAATGGATGAGTTTAAGAATTTAATACTGCAACACGTCAAAGAATTTAAGGATTATTTTCACACTACAACAACGTTAGCTATCATTGTACTTGATGAAGATCTCAGGATATCCTCACATAACAAGTGTTTCGGCACACTCATATCTTCAGGGGAAGATGTTTCGGGAAAACCGATACAGTCCTTTCTGCTTCCGGAAAGTCAGGAGCTTTTGCCACTCTCAAACTCCAAAAATGAACAGTCTGTCTGGTTGAATTTCAAGTCACGGGGATCCTCCTCAATCCCCCTCCAATGTCATATTTATAAGATTGACAATGAAAAGCACCTGATATTCGGTGGGCATCTCATGCTTAGCAATGAGGAGATCCTTCAGAAAATGACCGTCATTTCCAACGAAATGGCAAATATGGCCCGTGACCTTTATCGGAAAAACAGGGAGCTCAAAGAAGCAAATACAAAAATAAAATCCCTTAGCGGTATTGTTCCAATTTGTATGCACTGCAAAGGAATTCGAGACGACAAAGGGTACTGGAACAGACTGGAACAATTCATCACGGATCACTCGGAAGCACAATTCAGCCATAGCATTTGCGATACCTGTCAAAAAGAGCATTATCCTGATTTTGAATTTTGACATTTATCTATTATTCAATATGTCGCTGTAGCCCGCCGCCAGAGTCCGCACTTGAAACATTTAACTATTATTCAATATGACATTGTGCCCCGCCCCCAGAACTTTCGACCCCGGAACCCATCGCATGATGTGGCCTTTTTCGGGGTGAGAGCGTCCAAGGATGCGGTGCTCGTGCATCAGGAACGCGCCCCGGCCTCACCAATAAGGACTGCTTTGCCAGAAATAAGTTCGTTTGGTATAGAGATGTTGACCGAAAACTTTTGGCAATAGCCCTTGATTCAGACGCCATTGAAGACCGATTCTGTTGATTATTCGTATAATAATGATAAATATAATCAACAACCTTAAAAATGGCAATCAGCCTAATATTTAACGCTTGAAGGGGATTTCTAAAAAGTGGAGTAAAATTATGAGGAGACAACAAATCATTCTTGCTTTTGCAATCGCTCTATTTTCGACCACCTGCGCACTGGCCCAAACACCACCCAGTTACAACACGCCAATCCCTCCCGAAATCATGACGCCGGACACGGTGAAGACCCTGTATCTCGGCACCCTCCAATTTTCAGACGGACGCCCTGCGAGGGAGACCGCCGATAAGCTATACGATCATCTGGCCTACCTGCGCGCCATCGAGGTCTTTCTCAACTGGATGCCGGCCTGCTCAATCGAGGCGATGCGAATGGGGCATGTGAATTCGGGAATCACCAAACCCAACCAGGTTGCGATTTCGGAGCAATTAATGGATTCCAATTCCCTTTTTCTGACCGGCAACACCGACACGGTTTACGCATCGACGATCCTCGACTTGGAACGGGACGGCCCGACCGTCGTCGAGATTCCGCCCGAGTGTGGTCCGGGAACGCTCAACGACGCCTTTTTCCGTTTTGTCGTCGATATGGGCGCTCCGGGTCCGGATCGCGGCCAGGGCGGAAAGTACCTCATTCTGCCACCGGACTATGAAGGGCTCCCCATCAAATTTCTTGACAACAACAGCACCGTGCCAGTCCAGGCGGGAAACACCACAGAGAACTATTATGTGGTTCAGTCACCGTCCTACATCAACTGGCTCATCCTGCGAGGCTTCCTCGTTAACGGCAAACCGGATGCCTCCGTCAAAATGTTCAAGCAGGGTCTCAGGATCTATCCACTGGCAAAGGCGGCCGATCCGCCGGCGATGGAATTTATCAACCTGTCTAAAGCGGTGTTGAATACGATCCACGCCAACAACGATATGTTTTACGACGAGCTCAACCATGTCATCCAGAAGGAGCCTATAGGGCTTGTCGAGCCGGAGCTTCGCGGACTGGCCGCCGCAATTGGGATCCAAAAGGGTAAGCCCTTCGAACCCGATGCCCGGATGAGGGCCATACTCAAGGACGCGGCCGCGGTTGGCAATGCCGCTGCGCGTTCCATCACTTTTGACGTCCGCAATTCCGAGGCCTACCTCTACGATAACAGCCAGTGGAAGGTCGGTTTTATTGGCGGCGACTATCGCTGGCTCAAGGACGGCGGCACAGGTGGGCGCAATCAAGACGCCCGGACGGCGTTTTTCTATTTCGCCACGGTGAATACCCCGGCGATGGTGACGAAGATCGTCGGTGCCGGATCCCAGTACGCCTGGACCGATCGTGACGGAGAGGGGCGCTACCTGGAAGGCGACAAGAACTACAAGCTAAACATCCCGGCCAATGCCCCCGCCAAGGATTTCTGGTCCGTGGTGGTTTACGACCCCCAGACCCGATCGCAGTTGCAAACCGGCCAGCCCTTCCCCAGCCGCAACAACCAGAAGGACAAATTTGTAGAAAACGCCGACGGCTCGGTCGACCTCTTCTTCGGCCCCAAGGCGCCGAAGGGAAAAGAAAACAGCTGGATCCAGACCGTCCCCGGCAAAGGCTGGTTCGCCATCCTCCGTCTCTACGGCCCGATCGAACCGTGGTTCGACAAGACCTGGCGGCCCGGGGAGATTGAATTGGTGGACTGATTTGATCGAAGCCGAACAAGACGCGGGACCGAACCGACTGCCGCAGGTCGGTCAGCTAAGACCTTAGCTTTTGTGATGCTCGAAAGGAAAATTTCATGAAACACGCACAAAACAGACATAAGCGTATGGCGGTGTTGGTTATAGCCCTTTTCCTGGTGAGCGGTTATGCGTCAGCGGCCAAAGCGCAAACAGCCACTGAACTCAGCGATGAACAACTCGCGAACATAGTCCGTCGTTCCTATCAGTACGTAGCTTTATATAACGTGAACAACAAGAGCGCAGAGCTAACCGGCGGCTGGAACCAGATGCTGATCGACTCCGAATTGAAAGATCACACGCTTCGCGTTATCGCACGACCAAACAACGACACTCTCTATATCACAGCAATGTTGGACCTGCGGAAGGATCCCGTTATTTTGGAATTCCCGAAGTTCGAGTCCAAATATGTATCGCTGATGGTCACCGGATATGATCATTACGTTAACGTTCCGATGACGACACGTCTGGGCGAATTCCGCAAACCGGAGAAAGTTCTCTTCTACACTGCACGCACCGAAGGCTACACAGGTGAACCGGTGACGGGCGTGGATCGGGTATTCGAGATGACCGGTGATTTTGTTTCCGCCGTTCTGCGGGTCATGCCGCATGCAACCGAACCGGAAAAGTTCAAGCGCATCGCCGGGCAGATGCAGTCGGTCAAGCTCTTGACCCTCTCCGAGTTCAGGGGTGGTCAGGCGAAGCCGATCGATGACATGGAATTCCCACCCGTCGGTGCGACCGATTTCGATGTCTTCGAGAACAATCTGCTCGAGGTCATGCAGTTTGTTTTCAACCACACCACCTTCGACCTGGCCAACGAAATCGATCGCCAAGTCCTGGAGGCTTACAAACCGCTCGGCATCCAACCTGGTAGGCAATACGACCCTAGCGCTGTGAAAACGATCGACGGCAAACGCTTCCGCCGGGTGGCTGAACAGGTGGCCGCAAAGAATTTGGCGATCATGGAACGGCCTGAGGAATTAGCAAAGATCAAACCATACTGGATGGAACCCAAGGGCAAGACAAATCTCGACGCACTCGCAGCGGCCTCGGTGATCGGGCCTATCGGACTTCCGGCAGTCGAGGCAGAATACCCCCCGGTGATAACCACGGACGGAAAACGCCTGAACGCGATGAATGACTATGTGATTCGCATGGCAAAGAATCAATTGCCTCCGGCAAAAGCATTCTGGTCCATTACGCTTTACGATCTGAAAGATGGTTTCTTCATACCCAACGATAGCAAGAAATACAGTGTCGGTGAGAACGCAGGCATGAAATTGAATACAGAAGGCGGGATCGAAATCTACGTCGCTGCTAAAAAACCCGACGACGTGCCCGATGAGAACTGGTTGCCCATCAATCGAAAAGACGAGGACCTGAGCATTAACCTGCGGATCTATGTCCCCGATGAGGAGAAGATGAAAACTTGGACCGCGCCCAAGGCGGAAATCATAAAATGAGTTTTCGCCTGCCGGGATCGTCCAAGATATGATGGCCAAGTTGTCGGCGATGATTTAGTGCAAGGGTATCAAAATTATTCAAAAAATCGACTAAAATTCACTCTCATAAAAGCTAATGGTCAAGGAGGAAAAAATAACAATGAGATCAATATTTCGTTACATGCTTGTCGTCATGGCCATTACTGTGTTGTTTCCCGGTTGGGCTCTGGGCGCTGGGCTCTGGGTCTTAGAAATGGCAAATCCCGACATCGGTACGGCTTCGGCCGGTCGCGGTGCGACCGCCGCTGATGCTTCCGTAGCAATGTTCAACCCGGCCGGCATGATAAAGCTTGATCGCTCGCAATTGTTCACCGGCATACAGGGCAGCTGGCTCAATGTCGAGTTTGATGTGGATGAATCCACCTTCGGCGGGGGAGACGGCGGCAATGCCGGCGACTTCATTCCGGCGGGCAGTTTGTCGTACGTTCACAGTGTCAATCCCAAACTCAAGCTGGGGATATCCGCGGCGTCATTCTTCGGATTGGGAATAGACTACGATGACGATTGGGCCGGGCGCTACTTTGCAACGGAGGCCTCATTTCTGACCCTGGGTCTCATGCCTGGAATCGGCTACCGCATCAACAAGTGGCTGTCTTTAGGAGTCGGTGCCACCCTGCTGTACGCCAAGTTGGATCAAAAGACGGCCGTCAACAACCAGTTGACGGATCCGGGAGTTCCGGACGGCGAGGTCAAAATCGATGAGGACGATGTGGGGTGGGGCGTCAATCTGGGAACCCTGGTCGAACCCCGGGAGGATTTGCGATTCAGCCTTACCTATCGCTCGGAAGTCGAGGTTGAATTCAAGGATGTCGCCGAGACAAACGGGGTGGGACCGAATCTCCAGGCCCTGCTGGAAGCGGCCGGCGCCACCACCCAGAAGGTGGACCTGGAAATGCAGCTCCCCCAGGAGGTGCTGCTCAGCGGCTATTACGATCTCAGCGAAAAACTCGCCCTGGTTGCCAGTGCCGGCTGGCAGGATTGGAGCGCCTTTGGTGAAACCACCGTTACCGTCAGATCTTCCACGACCAGCAGTTTTACCGAGGACCGCAATTTCAAGGATACCTGGCACGCCGCCGTCGGCGCCCGCTACCGATTTGCCGCCCCCTGGCTGTGGTCGGTGGGTTTTGCTTACGACAGCTCGCCGGTCAATGACAAGGATCGCACCGTGGATATGCCGCTGGACCGCCAGATCCGCCTGGGGACCGGTCTGCAATATGACTGGAACGAAAATGTGACGGTCGGCGGGGCTTACGCTTATGTCGACCTCGGGGACGCCGATATCGATCAGCAGGGCGGAATCTTGCAAGGCAATGTCAAAGGAGATTACAAAACCAACCATGTGCATACGCTGGCGTTGAATCTAATCTGGCGGTTTTAGCCAAGACTTAGTTCATGGTTTCATAATTACAGCGACGTATTATTTACTGATGTTCCAATCATTATTTAGTTTCACCGCAGAGTCGCAGAGGACGCAAAGATAACTTTTTATATTTGCCTTTGAGAGGCCCCGCTGAAACGGGATGCAAGCAAAGGCAAATAAAAACCCTCAGCGTCCTCAGCGCCTCAGCGGTGAAAAATTTTAGCCGGCGCGGAATCGGATGTGAAGCTTTCACGGGGTGGAACGGTATATGTCTCAACATACTCAAATATTTTTGTCGGAAGTGCAAATGAAAAATTTCAACTGTCAGCGCTGCTCAGCATCCGCAATACGGATCCAAAATACACGGTTACCATAACGAAAGTTGACTACTATAATTCGGATGGCCGCAATATAAAAACCTATGTCAAGACAGAAAGGACAACATGTTCTCCATTCGATTGACAACCGTAATGTTTATCACTGCCCTAATTGCCAGCGGTATTTTGGCGCCGGAATCTTCTGCAGCAGAAACAAACTCGACCCGCCCAAAGGATAGTTCTTCCATCGCAAGCGCCACCGCCATGCTGAAGCCGCCGAGCACAGCCAGTCCACGGGCGACGCTCAAAAGCTTTGTGGACAATATAAACGATGCCTACGGGTTGTTAATGAAAGCCCACCGTGAAAACCTGAAAACGCCCGGATTCTTTCCCTCGGATTCGGTCCGGCAGATGGTGCAACAAGCCGAGGAATTCTTCGAACGCGGCGTGGATTGTCTGAATTTAAGCAAGGTTCCCAAGTCCCTCAAGAAAAATACCGGCTATGAGGGCGCCATCATGCTCAAGGAGGTCCTGGATCGGATCGACCTGCCGCCTTTTCAAGAAATCCCCAATGACGAGGTCATCGATGCCGAGGCTGATGAGGATCGAAAAGCGGAATTGGTTCGCTGGAGAATACCCGATACCGACATCATCATCGACCGGGTGGAAGAAGGTCCCCGCGAAGGGGAATTTCTTTTTACTCCCGGCACGGTCGCCCGGCTTGAAGAGTTTTTTGTTAAAGTAAAAGATTTTCCATACAAGCCAAACAAACTCATCAGCCATGATTTCTTTGATTTTTATACCACCACGCCCGGCCGCCTGCTGCCGCCCATGTGGAGCCAATGGCTGCCGGCCTGGTCGAATGCGACCTACTTCGACCAAACCCTGTGGCAGTGGGGGGCGTTGATCGTTTTCCCCTGGGTGTGCTGCTGCTTGTTCGGCTGCTGGTCAGGTGGTGGAATGGGAGGACCGCCGAGCTTTCTTCAGGGAAAAAAACAATCGGCTGGCTTTTGGTCGTGCTGGTGACCGTGATCATGGTCAGGCTGATCAAATATATCCTTGACGAGCATGTCAATATCACCGGTGCGATACTTACATTTCTTGAGACCACCCTGCAACGGATTTTCGTCCTCCTGTTGGTCGGTCTCATCATATGGGAGTTTGTGAAGTCCCAAATCAAAAAAAATATAGAAGAAGATAAACCGCAGCAGGAAAGTCAAGGCGAAGAAA